>Ga0315316_10000678_pt1 | contig 22740 bp, 16 predicted proteins | sample M160m3416metaG_FD_203702 | JGI IMG/M metagenome (GOLD analysis project Ga0315316, IMG submission 203702) | Ammonia-oxidizing marine archaeal communities from Monterey Bay, California, United States - M1 60m 3416 | ecosystem: Environmental > Aquatic > Marine > Intertidal zone | place: USA... | reverse complement strand
TGTTACAAAATCCTGCCCTTAACCATGCCTGTGATATCAGTCATGGGGTGCTTGCGGAAGATTGTGCGGCAGTGTTGCGTCGTTTTTTCCAGGAGGCACGGGACAAGGGAAGGGATCCGGATGGTCACCAGGAGGTTTAATGCCCGGGTTTTACCGGCAGGATAATCTTGGTGTTGCTTCAAGAATCGTCGCCGGAAACAGTTAGAGTGGTGGAAAGTTCACGCATTGAAGTTTAGGTTTTCAGGGTGAAGATTATTTTCCTGCTCGTTTTTCTGGTTCTCGTGGGTTCCCCCGTGCATGCAGGGAAGCCTAATATTCTTTTCATTCTTATTGATGACCTTGGGTGGATGGATCTCCATTGTCAGGGGAATGCGAGCCTGAAGACGCCGCATATTGACGCATTGGCAAAAGAGGGGATGCGCTTTACCGATGCCTATGCTGCGGCACCGGTATGTTCACCAACTCGCGCGGCGATCATGACCGGGCAATCCCCGGCCCGCTTGCACATTACCAATCATCTGCCGCATCAGGATCGTTTTACCCCGAAGGATTCCAGACTGTTGCCTGCTGAAATGCTCGATCACCTGCCGCTTGAGCACGTGACGCTTGCCGAGAGGCTCCGGGCAGAGGCGGGCTACGCCACGGCTTTCATCGGTAAGTGGCACCTCTACAAGGGCAGGGAGGTAAAATACAACCCGCTGCATCAGGGATTTGACATCAATATTGGCGGCTGTTCCTACGGCGGGCCACCCACCTTCTTCGATCCGTACCGGATCGATTTTCTGCCCGACCGCAAGGCGGGTGAATATCTTCCTGACCGGCTTGCTGATGAGGCTATTTCTTTTATGCGCAAACAGGACGCCATGAAGGCTCCGTTTTTTGTTGCGCTGTGGAACTACACGGTTCACTGGCCAATGGAGGCTCCTGCAAAGCTGGTGGCGAAATACAAGGACCTTCCTCTTAAGGGGTACAGGGATCATCGCTATGCAGCGATGATTGAGGCAATGGATACGGCGATCGGGCGTGTAGTTGATGCGCTGGACAAACTCGATGCTTCCAGGGAGACAATCGTGATATTTACTTCAGATAACGGTCCTTTTGGGGGCGTTGGGGATGCCCGCCCGTTGCGCGGGGACAAGGGACACCTGTACGAAGGTGGCATCCGGGTGCCCCTGATAGTGCGTTGGCCCGGAAAAATAAAGGCAGGGGGAATGAATTCCACACCGGTTATCTCTACGGACTTCTATCCCACGCTGCTTTCTGCAGCCGGGCTCAGTGTCGAGAAAGGTACCGTTACCGATGGCGAAGATCTATTGCCGCTTCTGCTTGCCGGCAAGGGCTTGAAACGACAGGCGGTTTGCTGGCATTACCCGAATTTTGCCTTTCATCGTGATAATCGCCTTGGCTCCGCGATCCGGGCAGGGGATTATAAACTGCTGGAGTTTTTTGATGATCAATCGGTGGAACTCTACAACCTACGCGAGGATATCGGTGAAAAAATGAACCTCGCCAAGCAGAAGCCTGGGATTGCAATGCGCCTGCAGGCTCAATTACAGGCCTGGCGTGCCGATACAAAGGCGGCAATGCCCAGGGCGAGATAGAAAACCTGGCAATGGTGACTAAGTTATGCTGAATATCCGCAAATTGACCAAATCCGTTGGTGGTCGCACCCTGTTTTCCGATGCCGATTTCACGGTTAATTATGCCGAGCGCGTTGCGCTTGTGGGCCCGAACGGCGCAGGAAAATCAACATTGTTCAATGTTATCCTTGCCGAAGATGTTGCCGACAGCGGTGCCATTGAGCGAGATGAGTGGACCACCCTTGGGTTCCTTCCCCAGGAGGGAGAGGCCCTTGGAGAGGAAACAGTCATTGAAATTGCCACGGGTAAAGCTGGCGTGATTAAAGAGATTGAGGCAATCCTGCAGGGCCTAGAGAAAAAAGGCACAGTGGATTGCCCTGAATATTATCAGGCCCAAGCCAAGTATGACGCTTTAATGGACGCCGGGCTTGAGGCCAGGGCCAAGAAGATGTTGCGTGGGCTTGGCTATGGGGCTGCTGATTTTGAGCGACCAGCCAATGAGATGAGCGGCGGATGGGTCATGCGGGCACACCTTGCCAGGTTGCTGGCCATGGAACCTGACTTGTTGATGCTGGATGAGCCCACCAACCATCTTGATCTTGAATCATTGCTCTGGTTGCAGAGGTATCTCAGGGGTTATCCCGGGGCGATATTGCTGATCTCTCACGACCGGGCATTCATGGACGATTTGGTTCAGACGGTCTATGACATTGAGGAAAATAATCTTGTTCATTACACCGGGAATTATTCCACGTTTGAACAACAGAAGGAGAAGCGTTATGAGCAGCGCCTTGCAGCCTGGAAAAACCAGCAGAAGGAGATTGAGAAGAACCAGGAATTTATAGACCGCTTCCGCTCGGTGGCATCAAAAGCCGCTCAGGCACAAAGCCGGCAACGACAACTGGAGAAGATGGAAAAGCTGGAGAAGCCAAGGCCTGTGAGGAAAGTGTTCAAGATCAAGTTTCCGCAACCCTCCCGCAGCGGGCAGAGGGTCATTAGCCTGCAGGGCGTGGATATGGCTTATGGTGAACACAGGATTTACCAGAATCTTGATGCTGATATTGAGCGTGGGGACCGGGTGGCACTGGTCGGCCCGAATGGCAGCGGCAAATCAACGCTGCTGAAAATATTTGCTGGGGCAATTGAATTCCAGCGTGGAGAGCGAGACCTTGGCCATAACTGCAGAATTGGTTATTTCAGTCAGCATCGTGCCGCCACCCTCGAGCCTGGCGCCACAGTGCTTGAAGAGGTCGTGAAGAGCGCCAAGGACCTTACTGAGGACGAGTGTCGCGGTGTCCTTGGATCATTCCTGTTTCGCAAGGAGGAAGTCTTTAAAAAAACCGAGGTGTTGTCTGGAGGTGAGAAAAGCCGGTTGAACCTGGTGAAGTTCCTTGTGGATCCCCCGAACCTGCTGCTCATGGACGAGCCGACTACGCATTTGGATCTCACCAGCAGTGAGGCGTTGATTGTTGCGTTGGCAAATTATGGAGGATCGCTTGTCTTTATCTCACACGATGTTCATTTCATCCGCAAGCTGGCGACCACCGTCTGGCATGTTAACGGGGGAGAGCTGACAAAATATGCCGGTGATTACGATTACTACCTTGAGAAATCGGGAGGTATTTCCGATGCCCGCGCCGCTATAACCGCAGAATAGGGTGAGGCCCTTTGAGGCTTGCAACAGCAAAGGGCAGGCATGAGGGTCTCGTGTCATGCCACTATCTGATTCCTCAGCTTCCTACATTACAACAGAGAGCGGTTTGCAATACCGCGTGATCGAAGAAGGCATTGGCGATCAACCCACGGCCTCCAGTGTCGTGACCGTGCATTATACGGGCTGCTTTGAGAACGGGGAGGAGTTTGACAGTTCCCATAAGCGCAATGCACCGGCCACGTTTCCCCTTGGAGGGGTGATTCCCGGCTGGACGGAAGGGGTGCAGTTGATGCCAGTAGGCGCGAAATTCCAATTCATCATCCCGCATGACCTTGCCTATGGCGAGGCAGGGTTTGGTGATGTCATCCCGCCATCGGAGACACTGTATTTTGAGATTGAGCTGATTTCCATCGCGTGATGCCCTCGAAGGCATCACGCGTTGTCGTGGTTGGTGGCGGAGCAGCCGGTTTTTTTGGTGCAATTGCCTGCGCCGAGAATAGTGGCGACCGGCTTGATATACGCATTCTCGAGGGGGCCCGGGAGGTTTTGCAGAAGGTCAGAATTTCGGGTGGAGGGCGGTGTAATGTGACTCACGATCAGGATGATCCTCGGCTACTTTCCCAGTTTTATCCACGCGGTTCCAGTGCCCTGATCGGCCCGTTGAGTCGCTGGCGCCAAAGTGATACCGTAACCTGGTTTTCAGCCCATGGAGTGGAACTTCACGCTGAGGATGACGGCAGGATGTTCCCCGTCTCCAACTGTTCATCGACAGTGACCGACTGCCTTGAGAATGCAGCAAGCGGGCTGGGTATATCAGTGGCCAGGGGAGCAGCCGTGGATGGGATTGAATTTCATTCCGATGGTGGCTTCAAGATTGTGGTCCGGGATACTGAGGATATTTTTTGTGATGCCGTTTTGATTGCCACTGGTGGGGTTCGCAACGCTCTGGCCCGTGCCCCGGTCGACTTGACCCGGCATGTCATCGAGCCGCCTGTGCCCTCTTTATTTACCTTCAGGATTGATGATCCCGGGCTTGTCGGCTTGGCGGGTATTTCGGTAGGTTCAGCAATCATCAGTGTTCCCGGCAGCAGTCTAACATCCAGTGGGCCTGTGCTGGTGACGCATTGGGGTTTGAGCGGGCCAGCTGTCCTGCGTATTTCGGCATGGGGGGCCCGAGAACTTGAAGCCTGTGGCTACCGTTTTGAGCTGCAGGTGGATTGGTCAGGGGGCACCGAGTCAGAAGTGTCATTGCGGAGCAAATTTTCCCGGCAGCGGCAATCTCATGGAGCCCGGCGGGTGACCCGCAACTCTATCCTTGAGGGGGTTCCGCGGAGGTTGTGGTTGAGACTGGTGAGAATGGCAGGAATCCCGGAGGATACCCTGTGGTCCGGGTTGTCAAAGCCTCACATTGGCGCATTGTGTCGCCTTGTTCTTGGCGAGGCCATGCAGGTGGACGGCAAGAGCCTGAACAAGGAGGAATTTGTGACGTGTGGCGGCGTGAACCTCAAGGATATTGACTTAACATCCATGCAGAGTCGTCGTGTACCAGGAATTTATTTTGCCGGCGAGGTGCTTGATGTTGACGGGCTTACCGGAGGGTTCAATTTTCAGAGTGCCTGGACCACTGGCCGGATAGCCGGTGAATCGATAGCGAACAGGTTGCTGAGCTGAGTGCTTGCCGGGATCATTATTCAATGGACTTCGCCAGTTGAGTAACTATGTCCGGATTGCTACCGGCAACATTTTCTACTGTGTCGATATTTGCTCTGAGGTCATAGAGTTCGCTATTGATCACTTTTCCGTTTTTCACCTTGGCCACCAGCCGGTGGCTTTCTGAGCGGACACTCACGGAATCGCGCCAGTAACTCAGTGCATGTTGGCGCACAGTGGATTTTTCCCCACTGAGAACAGGAACCAGGGATACGCCGTCGAGTGGATAATGTGTTTTTTTGAAGCCGGGCTGACAAAGGTCGATCAGCGTTGGATAGATATCGATGGTCTCGGCCAGTGCATTGGTGGTAATGCCACGCTTCATGCCGGGTGCACGTATCATTAGCACGCTACGATTGGCCCGTTCAAAGGGAGTGTGCTTGGCCCATTGCTGTCCATCACCCAGGTGCCACCCGTGATCCCCCCAGATGATGACAATGGTATTTTCCTTTAAGCCGAGTTTATCAAGGCCGTGCAGGACCTTGCCAACTTGGCGGTCCACATACCGCACGCAAGCCAGATAGGCTCGACGGGCAGTATTGGCGGATTGGCGGCTGAGAGGACGGGATTTGTTGTAAGGTGTCGCGTATTTGAAGAATTCGCCGCTGCCATGCCGATAGGGGGAGGTGAAGGGCTTTTCGTCGGCGGGTGGTGGAATTTCGATATCTTCAAATGTGTCCCAATCTTGTTTTGTTGCCACGAAGGGCAGGTGTGGTTTAAAAAACCCAAGCCCCATAAAGAAAGGTTCCCGGCCCTTTTTCAATTCTCCAAGCTTAGCGATGGCGGCTTCAGTCATCAGGCCATCGGGTAAATCCGTGTCTTTTTGTGCCACAAATTCCATCAGGTCACTGTGCCCTCCACCATCCTCACGATGCCGGCCTCCGCTGTATGCGAAGAAAATTCCCCAGCCTCGTTTCCATTTTCCCATTGGGGTTGCCAGTTGATCCCATGCCCCGGGGATTTCCGGGCGACCGTCACCCTTACCGTTATAGGCAAAGACACGGCCGTCTGCGGTATGTGAGATCTTACCAATGAGTACTGTTTTATACCCTGAGCGACGGAACAGCTCCGGCATCGTTTGTGCCCCCGGGAGTTCTGCCCGACTGATGGACGTTGACCCGCCGTAGAGGGCGTTATTCTGCATGGCCCCGGAATTCTTGGGTGAACGTCCTGTGAGCAGGGCATAGCGGGATGCTCCACAGGTAGCCACCTGAACATAGTGCTTGAGGAATGTGACTGAAGTCTTTGCAAAGGCATCAAGATGCGGTGTCCGTGCATAATGGGCCCCGTAACAACCGAGTTCAGGCCTCAGGTCATCAATGGCAATGAACAGTATGTTGGGTGATGCCTGCGTCCTTGATGGGGAAACGAAAACGAAAACGAAAACGGAAAGCAGAGAGCAGAGTATCAGTATTCTGGACATGATAAACGCTTTAAGCCTCATATTCACGGTCCCGCAGGATACCAGGTTGGGGGACCGGATATTTTCCATCAGCATCGGGTGCAAGTGGTGGCTTGGACTCCAGGGTAAGCTTGTCATTCCCCGGGCCGAACTCGTGCTCAAGGTTGAGCATTTGATCATAACTAATGACCTGCCCGGTGTGTGCGGCCATGCGGCCCATGCTTGTGACCAGGCTTGATTTAAGGCCGCGCTCAACTTCGTTATGCGGCGTGTTATCGCGGATGGCGTCAAGCAGGTGTTTCCATTCCAGTTCATATGGATTGGGCTCCGGCTTGTTCCATTTCCAGACAAGTCCTGGTTGATTGGGGCGCCGCCAGATCTTCTCGATTTTCTGTCCCTTGTATATGCGCGGGTGCGCAGGTGTGTGACTGGCTGAGGAAATAACGGCGGCACCTTTGCTGCCGTGGGCGTAGCTGGCAAACTCCTGTTTGCATCCGGTCACATTACGCCCGTCCATGAAAAGCTTTGAGCCGTCGCTGAAAGTGTATTCGACGGAGTAGGAATCAAAGTTCTGATCGATGTAGTCTCCGCGATAATGACGCCCGCCAACAGCCTGTGCTTCAATAGGCCAGTCATTTTTCATCCAGCAACACTCGTCAATGTTATGAATGAAAAAATCCGAGAACGCTCCACCTGAGAGCCAGAGGAAACTGTGGAAATTCTGGATCTGGAAGGACAGCTCGCTTTGGTTTCCCGGATTTTTTTTCGTTCGGCAACTGGCAACGGGACCCTGCATTCTATAGGCTCGCATCATGTTAATTTCACCAATTGCACCATCCTGTATGCGCTTAAATAATTCCCCCCTGGCCTCACAGTGACGACACATAAGGCCAACTCCGACTTTGAGGTTCTTTTTCTTAGCTTCCTCGTTGAGAGAAAACATCCTGCGCGTGGATGGCCCGTCCGGAGTGAGGGGTTTTTCCATAAATACGTTAACTCCCTTTTCAATGGCTTTCTTGTAGTGCACCCAACGGAAGGCACAGGGAGAGGTAAAGATGGCGATGTCACCGGCGCGTAGCGTGTCTATGGCCTTTGCATAGCCGTCAAAGCCGATATACTGGCGTTCTTTCGGCACATCGCACGCTGCCTTGATCTCGGGTCGTGCTCTTTGCCCGGCCAGTGAGGCATGGCTTTGGTAAAGTTGGTCGTTGTCCACATCCGCCATGGCGTAGAGTTTGACGGGGATGGAGTCCTTGCTTGCCGTGATGGCATTGGCCACGGCACCGGTGCCTCTTCCCCCGCATCCAATGAGTGCAAGGCGGGTGGGATCATTGTCTTTTGCGGCATGAACATAGGGGATGCTTACGCCTGATAATACTGAGGCGGCGGCAATTTTATTGACGTCTCTTCTGTTGAAATTGCCTGAAGTAGAAGACTTATTGCTGTTTGTCATTGATTCATCGTAGTGGTTTTGGTTATCTTTTCCAATCGGTTATATCGCGGTATGAATAAATCCCTGCGATTGCATTCTTTTTAAGCGGAGTTGCAGGTTTTCGGCAAAAGTCCATGGATCTTGAGTTAGAGACTGGAAATTGAACGATGAATAGTCCAAGTTCCCGCGAAGTTAATGGCCGATAAAGAATCAGGAAATGAGTCCATGCATGAGCTGACGGTTCTGCTGTTTACTGATATTGCCGGCTCGGTTGAGTTACAGCAACGACTTGGAACCGAATCCTATACCCAGGTTGTCGCCCGGCATGACGAACTGGTCCATTTGGCCTTCGAACAGTCGGTTGTCCCGCCGGTTATCCTTAAGGAGACCGGAGACGGGGTGCTGGCAAAGTTTGTCACGGCAAGTGATGCGGTGAATGCAGCCCTGCGTATTCAGGCCCTGTTTTCCCTTGAAGAATGGCAGGGTTCGGCACTGCAGGTACGCATTGGTATTCATCTTGGCCAAGTAACCGAGATGCCTGAGGAGATTACCGGGGATCGACGTGCTGTTGGCATGGCGATCAACCTTGCCTCGCGAGTAATGGACCTTGCCGAACCGGGGCAGATTCTCATGACCCGTTCAGTATTTGATGATGCCCGGCAGTTTATTTCCGAGCATCCCCGGATAGGCGAGGAGGATTTCACCCTTCCCGAGTTACAGTGGCCGGCACATGGACGGTATCGCTTCAAGGGATATGATACCCCGCTGGATATATTTGAGGTTGGAGCCGAGGGGATTGCTCCTATGCGGGTTCCCTCGGGTGGCGCCAAGGCACAGCGGGACGTGGTTGCTGAAGAAGAAGCAATTCTCGGATGGCGACCGGGGGTGGGGCTGTCTATTCCGCGGCGCAAGGACTGGGTCGTGATCCGTAAAATAGGAGTTGGGGGAAGCGGAGAAGTTTGGCTCATTGAGCATAAGACCACAAAAGAACAGCGCGCATTCAAGTTCTGTTTTGACTCACAACGATTGCAGTCATTCAAGAGGGAGTTGACCCTGTTTCGCTTGTTGCGTGACGCGTTGGGCAAGCGCAATGACATTGCCTCCCTGTATGAGGTCTCCGTTGAAGACCCGCCCTTCTACCTTGAGAGTGAATTTGTAGAGACAGGTAATCTTGCCGAGTGGGCACAATCCCGGGGAGGCATAAGAGAAGTTGCCATGGGAGACAGGCTTAAGATGTTTGCAGATATCGCGCGAGCAGTTGATGCGGCGCATTCTGTCGGGATCATTCATAAGGATATCAAGCCCTCCAATATTCTGATTGCCGTTGAAGCCGGGGAAATTCTTCCGCGTCTTGCGGACTTCGGCGTTGGGCAACTGGCAAGCACTTCTGAAATACACCGCCTCGACATTACCCAGGCTGGATTTACCGGCGAAGTTGCCTTAAGCGGAGATTCGACCCTTGCGGGCACGCAACTTTATTTCCCTCCGGAATACCTCGTCGGGCAGGAACCGTCTGTTCAGGGAGATGTCTATGCGCTTGGCGTGATCCTCTATCAACTGGTGACCGGCGACCTGTCCAAACCGCTGGGTTCCGGTTGGCAGAGGGATATTGAGGATGACCTCTTGCGCCAGGATATAGAGCGGTGTGTGGACATGGATCCTCTACGGCGCTTCAAAAGCGCGCAGAGCCTTGCGGATCGGGTCACGGGCCTGGAAGAAAGGCGTGTAATTGCCAGGGCAGAGCAAGCGCGACTGCTTCTTTCTGTGCGCCGTCGCCGGTTGCTGATCTTTACGGGAGTGGGGATGGTTATTCTCGGAGTGATTGCAGCCTTCCTCGGGTATGCCTATTTACAGCAGAAGGAACTTGAATTACAGGCCAGAGAGACTGCCCGAGAGCAGCGTGGATTGAAATCACAGGCGAGAGCCACGGTCAGCAATCTGGACTTTCAAATTGCCGGCATACTTCTTGAACAGGATCGCTCCGCTGCCGCTGTGGCCCATCTCTCCAGGGCAATTCGCTATAATCCGGAAAATTCAGCGGCAGCACAAAAGCTTATGGCAACGCTTGCTGCGCGTAATTTCATACGACCGGAGCGTGCCCCTTTTAGCATGGGCGGGGCGGGACAATTGATTACGAGACATGCAATGGCAGTTTCTCCGAATGGAACAAAGATTGCATCAGTGTATGATTCGGGTCGAAAGGTCGGCATATGGGATATGCTCAGTGGGAAAGCCTTGGCCAATGATCTGGATCCCGGTGGTGGGCGCTGTTCCAGATTGGCTTTTGACTCCACAGGTAACACGCTGATTACGAGCAGCCCGGGCGCGGTGAGGTTCTGGGATTCAGATACTGGGAAGTTGGAAAATGAACGTAAAGCCGCAAAGGCTTGGATGAGTATGGATGGACGTTACTGGTTACGACAGTTCGGCAGCCCGAAATTCTCTCTTTTTGATCTGGAGAATAAAGAGGAAATTAAAGCATCAATCCCTTCGCTGGATCGTGCGCCACGTGAGTGCATTTTTGCTCCGAACGGGAGGCAGGTTCTAGCTCTAAGCCTTAATCAAGCGGGACAGACTTTTGAGCGCGTGATTTCGTTGATTGATCTTGATAGAGCCGACCGCAGTTCGCCTCAATGGGATGAGATTATGCGGTTTAAGGATTCCTATATGGCTCCCCGATTGTTGCATACCAGTGCCGATTTCTCATTGATGGCATTGGCAATGGAAGACGGATCCGTGCAGGTTTGGCGACTGCCGGATGGGGAATTACTACAGACTTTCCCCAAGGCAGGTGATCAGGTCGGCACGATGGAGTTTAGCCGTGATGGAGGCAGGCTGGTTATAGGTTACCTGGGAAATTCTGCCCTGATATGGGATATGGTAACGGGTACACCGGTTGGTGTGCCATTGCATCACGATGCTGGAGTGATCGGGATCTGGATGAGTCCAAATGGAATCAGTGTTGTTACAGGTTCGCTCGACATGACCACGCGGGCCTGGGACCTAGGGAGTGGCATTGCACTGACCGAGCCGATGCATCACAGCGATACCCCGGTTGGCGCGAAGTTTCTTGATGGTGGCCGTCGCCTGGTAACTACTTCTTTTGATGGTCAAGCCCGGTCATGGAATCTGGAGGGCAGTGAGGCTCTCAGTGTCCCCATTGATATGCCCGGTGAGCATATAGCCGCTGTTTCAGTAGGTGGTAAAATGTATGCAAAAATTGTTGATTCAAAAACCCTGAAGGTATTGAGCCTGGGCACCCGGATTTCCATTTGTCCGGATATCAGGCATGATTCAGCGATTCAACTTGCCCGGTTCAGCAAAGATGGCACACGGTTGTCTTCCTTTTCCGAGAGGCAGGTTAAACTTACCAGCTTAAAAGATGGTGCTACCATTACTCATCAACTGGAAAGTCGGGGAGGAGAAAGAATTTGGCAGATGGGCCCGAATGGTAATTGTGTCATCACTGCGGCTATAGGTCCCAGAGATAAGGGGTTGACGGGGTTTATGATGACGAATTTCAGTGCCGGCAACATAAATTCCTTCCGGTTTAAAATGAAAGGCACGGTTACCGCTGTTGCCATTCATGATGATGGAGAACGTCTTGCAATCTCCACAAACAGTGGTGGCTGGTTGTCTGAGAGATCAGCTGACGGGGAGTATAAGCACCGCCAGTTTGACGACCTTAAATACGCAATCTCGATGGACTTCAATCATGATGGCACCCGCCTTTTGTGTGGGCGCATTGACTATACTGCCCGTGTTTTCCGGATTGATGATCAGGAACCGGTAAGTGTACCATTGAGACATTCTGGACCGGTGGTCGCTGTCGCCTTTGGTTCGGATGATCACGATAAAGAACTTGTCGTTACCCTGTCGTCAACCTTTGAGGACGAGATGAGTGAGCAGTCATTGCAGCTTTGGGATACGGACACTGGAGAATCTCTTACGCCTGTAATTAAGATAGAAGGCCCCATCAGCACTCACCTATGGACTCAATTTTCCCCGGTGCAGGTCGGCATGGGCGCAGAGGGCAAGCTGTCTGTTGTTTTCAAGGAAGGCATGGCTTCCCTGTGGGACGTGTTCCCGGCAATGAATAGCAAAGTCCCATCCTGGTTAAGTGATCTCGGTGAGGCGGTTGGTGGGATCAGGCTGGGAGATAACAGCAGGAGAATCACGGTGCCTTTCGAGGAGTATCAAAAATTCCGTGCACAGGTTCTCGATCGTGCGCACGCAGGTGTGTTGGGGAATTGGGCCAAGTGGGTCATGGAGAGACCCTCAGAACGTTCCACATCGCCCAATTCCCAGATAGGAGTGACGGAATGGATAGCTCGGCGGACGAGGTCGAGCAATATTGCAGAATTACGGTTGGCTCTCCGGCTATGCCCGGATCACCCCACCATTCGGGCATTGCTTGCCGAGAAGCTGTTTATGCAATCAGCTGATTCATCGGAGGCGAAGTGGTTCCTGAATTCGGCAAGGACATTTTTTGAATCTCCGTTAACGGAATTGCCTCAGCATGTCAGTGACTATCAATACGATCAGGGAAAGAAAGCGCTTGAGCGTATAAATAAGTGATTGCCTTCGCATAAGATCAGTCGCGCCGGGTATATCTGTTGAACCAGTCAAAGAGTTCCGGCGTCGCATAGGCAGCGGACCAGCTGTTGTGCCCGATGTGCTTGAGAGTCGTGAACCTGATCTTCTTGCCGCCTGCCTTTTGGATTGCCTCAACCATTTCCAATGATCGTTGGTAGGGAACAGCTCTGTCCTCTGTACCGTGAAATACCCACAGAGGAATGTCTTTTAATTTTTCAGCATCCCCGGTATTGCCGGCACCGCACACAGGCGCTACGGCCGCGAAGAGTTTACCATGCTCTGCGGCCAGCTTCCATGAGCCGTATCCTCCCATGCTCAATCCAGTCAGGTAAATGCGTCGCGCATCCACGGAAAAGTTCTTGTTGATATGGGCCAGTAGATCAAGGACGGCCTGCACCTGCCCGGGAGAGGTCCAGCGCTGGTCGGCCGGACATTGAGGTGAAATAATGATGTATGGCAGGCTGTCACCCCTGGCCGCCATTCGCGGGGGTCCCCACTTGGCTACGATACTCAACGGCCCCCGGCTCTCCCCACGACCATGGAGAAAGAGGACCACCGGCCACTTTTGCGACGGGTCCTTATCGAATTTCTCTGGCAAGTAGAGCAGATAGGGGATGGATTTTCCGGATGCCAGTTTTAGTGATTGCTCTACCTGGCTACCCGGCGAGGGCTTTTGAGCATGGACAACAGCAGATGAAATAATGATGGATAGGAGGAAGGACTTAACTAACAGGGTCATAATGGTGTGGTTGGTTTCTTTGATGTGCAGCAGTTTTTTCGTAGTGATCTTAAGGCATTAAATTCTATAATGGATAAAAAATATCCCCCAATTTTTATCACCATAGATATTTTACCGATACCCATGAAAAACTATTTTCTTTGTTTTATTGTAACTGGAGCGGCATTTTTTTGCGGCGCACTCCTCACTCCCCTGTATTGCGATGAGTCGGATTCAGCATCGATTGCAGTGTTGAGCAGGGCCTTCATCGATGGCAACGGCGAGGGCTGGCGGGCGTTGAGTGGCGAGGATTTTGTCAATGTGAATTGCGCTGAGAATACCTGGCGCTGGGAGGGTGGACATGCCTTCTGTACAGGAAAACCCGTTGGCGTGATCCGCATGAAGAAGGTAATCAAGAATTTTGAGCTGGTCTGTGAGTGGATGCATAAGAAGGACGGGGGGAATTCCGGGGTCTTCGTGTGGGCCAGTCCCGCTTCAATAAAGAATCTGGAGGAAGGAAAGGGCAGACTGCCTCATGGCATCGAGGTGCAGGTTCTTGATCTTGGATATGCGGAAAAATATACCAAGAGACACAAAAAGCCGGCAGATTGGTTCACTTCACACGGGGATGTTTTCCCGACCGGGCCGGCAAAAATGAAGCCGTTTCCACCGGTGGCGCCAAATGGCAAGCGCAGTTTCCCCAGCAAGAACCTGACAAAGGGGATTAACCACTGGAACCATTATTACGTTCGCGCCATTAACGGCGAGGTCCGATTGTGGGTGAACGGTGAAGAGGTTTCAGGAGGCAGCGGATGTGAACCTGCGGAAGGTTACCTTTGCCTTGAGAGTGAAGGATCGCCGGTGGAGTTCAAAAATCTCCGTATACGGGAACTTCCCTAGTGGTTCATCATTGTCCCCTCCCTGTGGGCGAGGCGCTTTAAACAATGACACGACGCGTGGGGCTTGAAGATGGAGTATCTGGAGAGCCGTTGCGTATGGGCGCAGCTCACTCTACGGATGTTGCTGTGCTAGATGCAGGGCGTCTGCAGGTTGCTTCCAGGATGACGAGGTGTGCTTGACCGGCAGTAATTCACGCCCTTCCTGGAAGAGGGCATTCTCGCGTGTTTATTCGACGCTGGCGATGTTGTGAACAGATGGCATCCTGGACATTTTTTTCCCAAGGTGCCCGGTGATCTTGGAGATAGCCGCTTCAGATGTGATACCGTGTTTTTCGCGCAAGGCAGGAATGTTACCGTGTTCTATGAATTCATCCGGCCAGCCTATGCGCACTACCGGAGTCTGGATGCCTGTATCGTGCAGATGCTCGATGACTGCCGCTCCAAAGCCGTTTTTAAGTACGTGATCCTCAAAGGTGCAGATCACCTTTACCTTGCTCGCCATTTCCTCAATTGCCCCGGTGTCCATGGGCTTGATGAACCTTGGGTTCATCAGGGCCACAGAGAGTCCCATTTCCTCAAGTTGTTCACGGGTTTCCTCCGCCATTGAGAATAGATGCCCGAGGCCGATGAGCCCGACATCGTCTCCATCAGTGATGCTTTCAGCTTTGCCAATCTGCAATAATTGGGGCTGAGGTTTTGGAGTTGCACTGGTTCCTGCACCCCGGGGGTAGCGGATGGCAATCGGACCATGATCGTAACATGCCATGGTCCACAGCATATCGATGAACTCCTCTTCGTCTTTAGGTTGCATAAAAACGAAGTTTGGCACATGGCGCAGATAACCGATGTCGAAGAGCCCATGATGGGTGGGTCCGTCATCACCTGAGAGCCCCGCACGGTCCATGCAGAGCCTGACCGGAAGATTCTGAATGCCAATATCGTGTATCAGCATATCAAAGGCTCTCTGCATGAATGTTGAATATATGGTCAGGAATGGCTTGATCCCTTGAGTAGCGAGTCCGCATGCAAAGAGTGCGGCATGTTCTTCTGCGATGCCTACATCAAAGTACCGGCTGCCAACCTCCGTGTCGTCGCGAAAGGTAGCAAGCCCGGTGCCGCCTGGCATTGCCGCTGTAATCGCCGTGATACTTGAGTCTTCCCTGGCAAATTGGGTGAGGAATTTTCCATAGAGATCCGAGTATGTGGGGGTCGTGCTGGCGGCGGTTTCACCGGTGTCGATCTTGTATTTTCCGAGGCCGTGGAACTTGTCCGGATTTTCCAGGGCGGGCTTGTAGCCACGTCCCTTTTCGGTGATGATGTGCAGTATTACCGGTTCGTTTTGTTGTTTGAGGAACTCAAAGGTTTTGATCAACAACGGCAAATCATGCCCGTCGATGGGGCCATAATAACGCAGGCCGAACTCCTCAAAGATCACACTGGGCACCAGGATGTTCTTGGCACCCTCTTCAACCTTTGCAGCGATCCGTCGGGCATTTTTCCCCATGACCTTTTCCACGAATCTAGCAGCGGTGTCATGGAGCTCGGCGTAGGTTTTGCTGGTCGTGATCTTGTTGAAGTATTTTGCAATGGCACCAACATTCTTATCAATTGACCATTCATTGTCATTAAGGACGACAATGAACGGGCTGTTGAGGTTGGAGATATTGTTCAGTGCCTCGTAGGTGGGGCCGCATGTGAAGGCAGCGTCACCGGCAACGGCGATGACATGGTTATCCTCTTGCTTAATGTCCCGGGCAGCAGCCATGCCAAGGGCGGCGGAGAGTGCAGTGCCTGCATGCCCGGCTCCGTAACAGTCGTGCTCACTCTCAGTGCGAAGCAGGAAGCCGTTGAGCCCCTCGTATTGGCGGATACTATTGATCCTGTTCCAGCGTCCGGTCAGCATCTTGTGGACATACCCCTGATGGGAAACATCAAAGAGAAATTTGTCCCTGGGTGATTCGAAGACTGTGTGCAGGGCGATTGTCAGTTCCACGACACCAAGGTTGGGCCCGAGATGCCCGCCGGTACGCGAAAGGTTTTCAATAAGCTCCCGGCGGATTTTTTCTGCAAGGGCAGTGAGGTCCTCGGCAGTGAATTGCTTAAGGTCTTCTGGGCTGCCGATGTCCGGTAAAGGGGCTTGTTTAGAGGAGTTGGATTCCTTCATTTGGTTTTTCCTCTGATGTTTCGGGTGTGAGGGGAGTTTCTCTTCCGTTGTCCTCGTCGAGGGGAGTGAGGCAACCTTCTCCTGATCCGAGTTCTTTGTTTATTTGATCGATCCTGGCACGTGCGGTTTCAATGCGATCCCGGCACAGTTTCAACAGCTTCGTGCCTTCCTCGTAGTCCTTCAACAGGTCATCCAGGGGAATACGTTCGGTTTCCATGCGCTCTATGATGTTCTCGAGACTTTCCATGGCCTCCTCGAAACGCAATTCTTGTTTTTTGGGATTTTTATTATTGCGAGGCATAATCGGTGAACACGTATTTTTTGCATCTATATTAGCACTGCCCGATCCGCACGAAAGTGAACTTTATTCCTTCAAAGATGTGCGCAGTGTCCGCAGGATCATTTTCCGGCATCTTCAAGGTAGAAGAATCCCTTGGCGGTCATTGCTATATTGAGTTTCGTGAAATCCATGTCCTTCATTGACGCCACGATATTGTCTCCGGCTATGGTCCAGGATTTTGGCTGCAGTCCCCGCAGGCCGGCAAAAGCGATTGCGCGACCTGTGACCAGTGGAGCCCAATCCCGCTCTTTGCCATATATCATTTTTAAGAGTGATTGATTTGATGATTTACGCGTTAGGAGTATTCCCGAGAGAGGTTGCCTGTTCTGCGCCGTTAAAAGTTTTATTTCACGCATTTGTTGCGGGGTTGCCGGCAACCACAGGGATGACCTATCGCCATACCAGGCAAGCGTGGTGGGAGCGTCTGTGACAATAATCGCTGAAGGTGCAGCCTGATCGCGGATATGGGAGATCGACAGTGCTTGCGTGTTCATGTCCTTGTTCCTTAATGAGTAGCGAATGCCGGGCATAAGGCTAAGAATCATAGGCACACTGCTAATGAAAACTGTGATTAAAAGGTGGCCGTTCCTGACCAGTGGCATATGTGTGGAGAATCCCACCCTGCCCCATAAAACGGAGATAAATGCCAGTCCGTATGCTGTCATAATGGGGATAAACATCATATGTAACTGGTTGGCGTCATAGGTCTTGTCAGGTAAGCCAAATAGCGACATGCCCATTACCGCGAATAACCACATGATCAGGATTGGCCAACGAAAATCCGCAATGGAGCGGCGCTTGAAGGGGTGCAATAGGGAAAGGAAAAACAGCGGGGCTACTACAATAGAACCCAGAAAGGCATAAAGGCCGTTCAACTGTTCAATAGAGGTGTTGATGATTTTTGTGTAGAAGCCCGCACCGAAGATGTTCTGGCTGGGGGGATCGTAGCTGCGGTAGATGTATTCCTCCCCAACGCTCATTCCTCCCAATACCGAGAAATAACCTGATCCCAGTGGGGTTCCCGTGATTTCGGCGTTGCGGATTGCCCAGGGTGAAACCATTGCGAGGAAGACCAGTAACATCAGGATGGCAGCCACGCCTCGCGGTTTGAAATATAGAGCTGTGAATATGAGTAATCCCACGAATGGCCATATTGCCAGCCAGTGGGAGAGTGCCAGAATTCCGAAAAACCCGGCACAAAGGAGCAGCCAAACCAGCGGCTTACGACCATTAATCTCGGCTGCGAGTGCCCTGTATAGGAAGTAACTGGCGCAGGTGAACAGGAACAGCATCAACACTTGGGGCAATCCGGATTGTGAGAACTGCCAGAGCATTTCACACAACAACATAAGGAGGGCTGTAATGCTGCCGATTTTGGCATCAAAAATGCCCGTGACCAAGAGGTATGTCATCGCTATTGATCCGAGAAGGAAAAAAATGGAGACTCCCGCTATGACTCGATCCAGGGGATACACGGTTTCCGTGCGATCCCATTCGAACTCATCCTTATAAAAATTCAGTGCGATGGAGTTCAGTAGGGGGTTCAGCGGAGCATGGTAGGTGTCATGTAGATCGGTGAGGGTGACATTTTCACTGTGTTCTATGGATTGCCGAAGGGACAGGGGGCGAATCATCTTTGTCTTGAAGCCGTTACCACGTGCGATTTCCCGTGCAATTTGCGCTTGCTCGAGTCCCTTCTCGCTATTTAATCCCCGGAAACCGGGGGCAAGGTAGAAAAACGTCAACCCAATCAGCAGGAGCAAAAATAATGCATATCGAATGATGATTGCCGGGTTCAATTCACCATTTGATGAGGAAAAGAGGTTTCTCAGGGACATAATTGTGGAACGGGTTAACAGTCTGTGTCAAAGGAGAGGCAAATCAAGCATGTTGTAAGGGGTATAATGGCTCTGGTTGGCTGGTTTCAGCCGATAGCCTCTACTTTAAGCTTGCGTTGAAGAGTGCGGCGGCTGATCCCAAGCAGTTTTGCTGCCTCTGTTTTATTGCCGCGGGTGTGGGCGAGTGCTTTCTCGATCAGTTCCCTCTCGGCGGCAGCCAGGTCAAAACGCTCTTCCACGGCACTCTCGCCGGCGGAATAGGCAGTGACCGGCGATGATGGACCATCACGCAATACCGCGGGAAGGTGCCGCAATGTAATTTTGGAGCCATTGCTCATGACCACCCCGTGTTCAATGGCGGTGCGTAACTCGCGAACGTTTCCAGGCCATTGGTGGGCACTCAGAGCCCGCATGACTTCATTTGACATTTCATTGATGGGCTTGCCGTTTTCTTCTGCAAGCTCCTTCAGGAAGGTGTTTGCCAAGAGGGCAATGTCTTCGGTTCTCTCGCGCAGGGGAGGCAACGTAATGCGCACAACATTCAGCCGGTAGAAAAGATCCTCACGGAATTCGCCGCTTTGCACAAGTTGTGGAATATCCTTGTTCGTGGCAGTTAACAGGCGGACATCGATCTTGATGGGTTGATTGCCTCCGACCCTCTCAATGGTGCGCTCTCCCAGTGCGCGTAACAGTTTAACTTGGGTGGAAATATCAATCTCGCCTATTTCATCAAGGAAAAGAGTGCCCCCGTCAGCCTGTTCAAAACGCCCTATACGTTTTTCGGTGGCGCCGGTGAAAGCACCCCTTTCATGACCAAAAAGCTCACTCTCGAGGAGTTGCGGTGAAAGGGCGGCACAGTGTACGGTAACAAGCTTGGATTTCGGCCTGCCGCTGAGGTTGTGAATCGCTTTGGCGACCAGTTCTTTTCCGGTGCCATTTTCCCCGTCGATGAGTACGGTTGCCCTGGAGGGGGCAACCTGCTCAATGGTTTCGAATACGGGTCGCATTGCCGGCGATTTACCCAAAATGTTTGAGACCGTGAATTCTTTTTCTACCTGCTTCTTAAGTTGCGCATTCTCCTCCTGCAAGGAGCGAGTGTTGATGGCACGCTTGATCAGGATTTCAAGCTCATCGATGTTCAGTGGCTTGGTAACGAAGTGATATGCACCACGTTTCATCGCTTCCACCGCGGTATCCACTGAACCATAGGCGGTCATCATGATACATATTGGTTTGGAGGCAATGCCGAGGGCTTTGTCGATAAGTTCCATGCCGTTATCAGCGCCAAGCCGAAGGTCGGTTACCAGGACATCGACAGTCTCGTTCTTGAGTACATCCATGGCACCCTTGATATCCGCAGCAATGTAAATATCGAACTCGTCCTCCAGGGAAAGCCGAAGTCCCTCGCGGGTGTTTTTCTCGTCATCGACGATGAGTATCGTATTCATATCTGATGAATTTCCGCTTATTCCCTTAACAGTCCCCGGAGTCGGGCAAAAGCCGTGCTGAGCGGGAGAAGCGCGGCAGGAAGAGTGTCACCGTTGTTCCCTTGCCCTCCTCGCTGGCAATTTCTATTTCTCCACCATGCTCACGAATAATGCGCCGAATAATCAGCAGGCCGAGGCCGGTTCCCGATTTTTTGGTGCTGAAGTAAGGCTGGAAAACGCTGGACATGTTGTCTGCTGAGATGCCTTCCCCGCTGTCCGTGAAACTGATAGTGACATATTCGTCAGTAAGGTCACTGTGGACCATGATAGTGCCGCCCGATGGTGTCGCCTGAGTGGCATTCTTGACGACATTGTAGAAGGCCTGCTTGATCTGGTCAGGATCAAGTTGCAGGGGTGGCAGTGCTGAGTGCAACTCGAGGGTGAGTTGCAACCCCCGGTCATTAAGTTCCGGTTCCAGAAAACGCATTGCCTCCCTGATCAGTTCATTGATCTCAGTGGGCTCTACTCTTGGTTGAGATGGGCGTATTGCCTTAAGAAACTGGTCAATGATGTGGTCAAGGCGCTTAACCTCGATCGTTGAAATCTCAATCAGTTCACGCAGTTCCGCCTCATAGAGATCGGGAACGGCTTTTTTCAGTTTCCGCTCCAGGAGCTGAAGGTGAATATGCATTGAGTTAAGCGGATTGCCTATTTCATGTGCCACCCCGGCAGCCAGCATCGTGAGTGCCCCGGCTCGCTCGGATTCGAGTTTTTCCTCCTCGCCCCTCCGTGATTCTGTAATGTCTCGCACCAGCATGACATACGCGGTGCTCTCCTTTTCTTCCTTCAGCTCAACCGGCTTGATATAAAAATTCAGGTAACGGTTCTCGGGATAGAATACCTCAAGGTCACGAGATACAGCTTCGTGTTCACCCGAGATCAGGGAATCCCAGTCAAGACCGCGTACTTTCTCAGTAATGTGGGTCCCGGACGCCTCATCAGGATTGAGCCCAAAGAGTCTGCAGGCACCGCGGTTGATGTAGCGGATAGTACCCATTGCGTCAGCGACAATGACGCCTTCCTGGAGGGCATCAAAAATACTCTTGAAGAAACCGCTCTCCTCAGACAGGCGATTGAGGAATGCCTGCACCTCTCCGGGTTCAACGCGATCAACGCGCTCGATTAGCTTGTCAACAAAGCGGGATTTCATCAAGATTGCCGGCGATGAACCAGAAGGAGGTAAAAATGGTGATGTGCGCTTTTCCCAACATGGAAAAAGCGCGACAAATTGGCACAGTTTTGGCACAAGCGCAACTTGTTGCCTGTGTCAATTTGATCCCTGGGGTCCGCTCTATTTATCGCTGGGAAGGGCGATTGGAGGAGCAGGAGGAAGTGATGGCGTTTTTTAAGACAAGTGCTGCGCGATATGGAGAATTTGAGCAGAAAGTCATCGAATTGCACCCCTATGAGCTGCCGGAACTCGTCGTGGTGGAGTTGACAGGGGGCTTCCCGGCCTACCTGCAATGGGTTTGGTCCTCAACCCAATCTGCTGAAGAGGCATGACGGGCATTTTCCAATGCAGGCATGGATGGACCAGGGCTCACCCGCGGGGATGAAATTTGCGGTGCACTTCCTTCAGGCGGCGTTCATCCACATGGGTATATATTTGCGTCGTGCTGATATCGGCATGACCGAGCATTTCCTGAATGATCCTCAGATCGGCTCCACCACTGAGCAGGTGTGTCGCGAAGCTGTGCCGCAACTGATGCGGATGGACGGGGTTGGCAAGGCCTGAGCGTTTTGCGCGTTCACGCACAATCTGCCATACACGTGATGAACTTAGTTGGGTGCCCCTGATGGAAATAAAGATGTGGCTGGATGTCTTAGGCCGCACCAGGCTGGGTCTTCCGTTAGCCAGATAATGCTCGACTTTCTGCCGGGCTTTACTGCCCACAGGAATCACGCGCGTCTTGTTTCCCTTGCCGGTTACACGAATGAATCCCTCCTCGAGATACATGTTTTCCAGTCGGGAGCTGATGACTTCGGCAAGGCGTAAGCCACTGGCATAGAGGAGCTCGAGGATAGCCCGGTCACGCATGCCCAGAGGAGTTTGTGTCTCAACCGATTCGAGCAGGGTCTCAACTTCATTCTCATTGAGTGTCTTTGGCAGCATCTGGTCAGGTCGCGGCGCAAGCAGGCTTTCGGCGATATCCTCGGTAATGACCCCCTTGCCGGCAAGATGGCGGAAGAATATTTTAAGGATAACAATAATCTGCCTGATACTTGATGGAGCGAGCCCGTTCCTTTTGCGTTCGGACAAGTAGTCAGAGAGCTGCTCGGTGGTCAAGTGGCCCGGGTGTGTGGAGTCGTTCCCGGTTTCGGCCCATTGGGCGAAGATCTCCAAATTACGGCGCACCAGTGTCTGGTAATTAGCCGAGAGACCGCGCTCGGTGGCCAGGTGCATGATAAAGAGATCGATTGCCGACTCCATGTCCGGTGAGAGCTTCAACTTGAGAAATCTCGTTGCAAATGAAGCTCTTGTCGTCCTCGAAAAAAAGTTTTGGTGTATCCTGATCCCTGCCCTTCAATGGGTTGCGCCGAATAATCCCGGCACGGGGCGGTTTGGTTGTTGGGGAGTTTCGCACCCTTATTGAGGCAGGAGGGGGGACTTGCGGTGATTCCTGATGGTGGTGAGCAACAGGTGCAGGGCGGGGTTGAGCATGGTGCCATGATTAAAGCCATCCAGTTCGTAAAGTCTGGTGTGATTGTGTTTGGCCACTTTCATCATTCGCTCAAGATATGCGTTTTCTTCATAACGGCCCAGCAATTCAAGCTCCCTGTCACCAGTGATGAGAATGAGCGGTGGCGCATCGTCCCGGACATGGTAGAGCGGTGCGAAGCGATCAATAAGGGGCTGTTGCTCGGGAATGCCCAGCTCTTCGCGCGGCGTGAAGTGGGTGATCGTGTGCCCGCTGACGGG
>Ga0315316_10000672_pt1 | contig 22935 bp, 24 predicted proteins | sample M160m3416metaG_FD_203702 | JGI IMG/M metagenome (GOLD analysis project Ga0315316, IMG submission 203702) | Ammonia-oxidizing marine archaeal communities from Monterey Bay, California, United States - M1 60m 3416 | ecosystem: Environmental > Aquatic > Marine > Intertidal zone | place: USA... | reverse complement strand
AACTCGCAGACACACTTCGGCAACTAGATATTCCTGATGAGTGGACTCACGAGATCGTTCGAAAAAAGATTCTCCTTGACCAAGAACAAATTGTGGAAATGTCATTCAAATACCCCGACCTTGTTCGCGAGGAGTTGTACAAGGGCATCAGAGAAATTTTGGGTGATGACTATGACGTTTCGGAACACTTCGAACCCGCGTACCGACCCTGGCAACAACGGATTGCCCTCATCCCAGACGGTGATCTTTTTCACTCGATAGCCGCAGGAGATGCGTCAGTTGTGACCGATGAGATCGCAACCTTCACCGAAACGGGTATCGAAACAGCTAGTGGCCAGATACTCGAAGCGGACATCATTGTCACGGCGACCGGTTTTGACCTCAGCATTCTTGGCGATATTTCGTTCACCATTGATAACGAACTCTTAGATTTCTCCGACACCATCGGTTATCGCGGAATGATGTTTACGGGATTGCCAAACATGATCTGGGTCTTCGGTTATTTCAGGGCAAGTTGGACATTGAGAGCTGACCTCATAGCCGGCTACGTTTGTCGGCTGCTGCAACATATGGATGATGTAGGTGCAAAAAGCGTGGTCCCAGCCTTGCGACCCGAAGACACAGACATGGAACTGCTTCCTTGGGTTGATCCGGAAAACTTCAACCCTGGATACTTAATGCGTTCCATTCATTTGATGCCCAAACAAGGAACGGTCGATCCCTGGCGACATACCCAGGATTACTGGACCGACAAGGACGAGTTACCAGCAATCACTCTTGACGACAATGCTCTCCGCTACGAGTAAGGATCTTCTCAATACCCATCAGCGCTAAGTTCTCGAAGGCAATTCATATTTCTGTATAGAGAACGACCGGTCTTTGCCTATCGTCTCTCCGCTTAGCGATCTATCGGAAAATTAACTTGATCAGGGAAAGCACTACCACCCTTGTAATAGCCCTCTGGGATTAAAAGCCCTCTTACAAGCTGAGCCATGGGCACGTTAGATGCCTGAGTCAGTCCGTCAGCCACTAGCAACAACGTTTCTCCGAGAACTGTTTCGCTAAATATCCATTGATTGAGAGCATCGTGATTAGGTGCACTTTCGCCCGGCCGTGCCGTGACTGCTTCGTGATAGAAGGTGCGAAGGTCATCCGCCATATGTCGCAAAAGTAATGGCATTTCGAATGTCCAGCTGATCCCATCAATCAGCGGTTCGGAGATGACGTCGCCTGAATCAGCGATTGTCGCCAACGCTCGAGCCACGTCATCAACTTGATCTTCTCCAGCTCCCGTGACGCCGAAAAGGGTTCGGCCTCGTTGGTGTCTGGTCTCAATAGCCCATGGACGCAGCATCGCCACTTCTGCCAATAACCGTTCGCTCAGAGAGTCCGATGTTGCCGAAGAGAGATTGACAGGGCATGCCCAATTTTCGCTCAAGTCTTCGTCTGGTGTCTCTATTGCATAGTCCTCAATAGTCGGTTCGACCGCTGTATCTATAAGCCCGAGCGCTCTTCTCAACACATTCTTTTGGAAGTCTGGATCGTTGACAGCGCCGAGGGGCCGGCCGAGAGGAAAGGGCACCCATAACGCTCGTGGAGGCACAACCGCTTCGGACATTTCGCGAATCAGACTTATTGATGTAGTGGCTACTCCGGCCCGCTCTATGTAATTCGCTAAGGCGCCGACCGCGCCCGTACATACAGGTCATATCGGAACTAAGAAAGCAATATCAACTCCATCTTGAGCCATCAATCGACCGATCTCTTCACCTGTTTTCTCGAACTGGGAGGGATCGGGCATCGCTCCCATAAAGGAGTAATGCCAGCGCGCTACTCCGCCTATCTCACCGCCGGAAGCGAGTTCTCTGAGGCGGTCTATTGGAAAAACGATGTTCGGGTCTTGACCAAATGCGCTGCGATCAAAATTTGCGCTGATGTGTGAGAGCACTAGATCGTCAAACTGGGTGTCTCCAGGAATGATCCGATAATCCAGCGAACCGATAGTAAACGGTGGGTCTATGCGCCGGTGAAGACCCGCTGTAGAAACGATCGCTACCGTTGCCTCCTTAACAGACGGGGGGTCAACCCAGTCACCGGGACCTATAGCTCGCATGTCTTTCGCGCGCTTGAGAAGGTGTTCTGCCTCAACCGGATGAAGATCACTTAACCGGACCATTCAGGGATTGTAGATCGGCAATTAGGGCCCTCACACCCACCTACAGGCCGACGAACTGATGTCTAACCCCGTTCTAGTTGATCTTGAAGCTGTCGCACGGTCAACATAGATAGCGACTAAGGCTGGCTAAGAAAACATCAAAGGTCCGGCCATGAAGGCCGGACCTTTTTATTTGGTGGCGGGGGTTGGATTTGAACCAACGACCTTCGGGTTATGAGCCCGACGAGCTACCAAACTGCTCCACCCCGCGGCGAAGGATCATCAGTATGGCGGTTCTGTATAACAATCTGCAACTTTGGGTGCGAAGAAGAAGAAATCACCGTGATCGTCGGCTTAAGGATCAAGCCAATCTTCAAGTTCCATCAGGGTTTTATCAAGAGCAGTCATTTTCGCGGCTATACCGGTTCCGGCCGTCAGAACTTCAGGTGAAGTTGTACCCGTCACATCAATGTTCCCCGAAGCAGTGGTGGAAAACAAGGTCAAGACTAAGAACGAGATGAGGCCCAGCCCTAAGGCAACCAGAATTGGCATGTTGTAACCACCGGAGACATCGATCATTCGGCCTGCCATAGGTGGGCCAAGTAACGCCCCCAAGCCACAGGCTGTGTACAAAAGGCCCATAAGAGAACCAAGCCCTACTACTCCAAACAAGTTGGCGAGTACGAGCGGACTGACAGCAACGAACGATCCATACCCAACGCCCATGATGACCATGAAGATGACCAGAGTTGCAAAAGACGACCCTGCTAAGAGCCACGTGACGAAAGCTATTGGGCAGAGAGCAAAACCAAATCGGAAGATACGAAACGTTCCAAAACGATTGGTAAGCCAGCTAAACCCAATCCGGGAAAGGACACTGGAGCCACCAAGTAAACCGACAAGAGTGGCCGCAGCTACAGGAGAAATTCCGCGCTCTTTTGCATACGGAACAGCAAAAACAAAGGGGATGAACAGGGCGGTGGCATAACAGAAAGCAGCGATCCAAAGCCTTCGAAATGTCGAAGATCTAAATGCCTCACGTATTCGTGACGGCGCTGCACCAGCTTCTCCGGGTGCACGTGCCATCAGAAAAACACCAACTAACAGAATCAGTGAACCTCCAACCCCGAAGATCCGATAAGTACTCCTCCACCCGTACAAATCAATCAACCGGGCGGCTAACGGGTTCATAACCAGCGTCCCCACTCCGATCCCGGCTACGGAAATGCCGACCGCTGTGGCACGCGATTTTTCGAACCAGCCTCCGACATGAGCGACCATAGGAATATATGCGCATGCTGCGGCTATACCGGCTCCAACCCCAAAGGTGATGTAGCCAACCCCAATCGAGTCAACGTAGCTCGTGGCCCACAACCCAACAAACAGCGCAATAGCTCCAGCCCCAAGCACCGGACGAGGACCATAACGATCTGAAAGCCGGCTTGTAATCAGACTTAACCAAAAGAACGAAAAAGTCGTCAGTCCGAAAATAACTGCAGTCGAACCCTTCCCTGTCCCAAAATCATCAGCCATTGACTGAAAAAATGCACCAAAGCTATACACCGTGCCTAGGGCCACAGCAGATGAGAAAAACGTTGCTATAACGGTAAGCCAGCCGCGCGGTGAATCAATTAGCTGTCGTTCGTTCATAGAACCCTACTTGGCTGCCTTTGTAACTTTACTCGGTGTTGATAACTCGAAAGCCTTCTGCAAGACAACCAGGTTCCATCGGTGCATTGGCAGCAACACCTGCAGCCCACTCGAGCAGCAATTCCTCTAGGTTTTCGATGCGATCTGTTTGGCTTGAATGACAACGCAGCGCCTCGACTTTCTTGTCGAACGTGGCGGTGATATCGACGTGCATCATCGTTCCCTCAGCCGCAGCCATCGACATCATCCAAACTTCACTCACTGTGTGCGGTTCGTGGCCTTCGGCTAAGAGTTCCGGGTGAGACCGTGGGTTCCGGGCATCAGGGTACACAGCAGCCATGGTCGCCCATGCTGTTGCTAGGTGGTCTGGGTGAGCTCCGTAGATTCGATCCCAGTTGGCACTAGTTGGCTGCGTAACCACGACGTTGGGTCTTACTAGTCGTATCACCCGCGATATGTCACGGCGGAGCGCAAGGCTATTTTCCACTCGGCCGTCTGGGTAGTTCAACCAATGCAGATCTTCCACACCGACCGCTAACGCTGCCGCCTTCTGCTCGCTCTGTCGTAAGGCTGCAAGATCTTCACTCGTTCGGGTTAAATCGTCATCTCCAGCGTCTCCACTGGTCACTAAACAATAGGAAACATTTGAACCGGCGCTCACTAAAGCTGCCATCGTGCCCGCGGTCCCAAAATCAACGTCATCTGGGTGAGCGACAACCACGAGAACTCGCTCCGGCGCCGTTCTGTCACCTGTAGCCGTAGGGATTGTTCCGAGCACAGCGTTATGCAGCGTCAGCGTCGTCTCGAACTGGAGACTGAGTTAGCATTTTTTGAGCCTTAGATATATAGCCAGCAGCAGCTTCTACCCATCGCTGGTACCCAGCTAAATCACCGGCGCGTAACGCTGCGTCAGCTCGGTCGAATGCTTCTCGCGATAGAGCCAACAACTCTTCGACGGACGCACCATCAGAATCACTATCTTCTTCAGGTTCAGTCGTGTCAGAGGAATCTTCTTCGTCGGGCTCTGCATCATCGAGGCCCGGTTGAACAGCTTGGGCTTGTAAATCAATATTGAGGCCAGGGATTGCCTTGGCTAACGCTGCTTCGAAACTGTCAGCGATGACAACTTCTGGGCCCACACCAACAATCACTAATTGCAGTTCAGGCACCGCGGTAGTTCCGGTGGCTTCTATGTATAGCGGGCGGACATAGAGCAGCGAGTTCTCAACCGGGATCAACAGCAGATTGCCTGGGACGACAGTGGACCCATTCTGGTTCAAGAGCGTCACTCGTTCAGAGATCTCTTCTTCCGTCTGAATATTCGAATTAAACAAAGCCGGCCCATCTACCGGAGTTGAAGAACGAATCTCGTAAACCTCTATCTGGCCATAACGTTCAGGGTCGTTGTGGACGACCATGAATCCTTCCAGGTTCTTACGTGAGTCATCGTCGGAGAATGGGACGAAAGGCCTGAAAATAACGAATGATTCATCTTCATCTCCGGGCAGTCGCATCAACAAGTACTGCGGTGCGATCCGTACCTCCGAACTACTGATGATGTTGCCTGACGCGTCGATAACTGATTCGACAGCTGTTTGTCCGATCGAATTTCCTGGGTCTTGAGCAACACTCCAGGCTCCTGCCGCGTCATAGAATTCCGATGCTTCAGTAATCCGATATCGGCCCCACATATCAGTTTGCATTCGGAACAGGTCTTCGGGGTAACGGAAGTGTTCTGCAAGTTCGGTCGGCGGCGGTGTGTCGCTAAACAGATTGGGGAATTGTTTTTGGTAGGACTTCGCTATGGGGTCTTCGTCATCAACGATGTAGAAGTCAGGAGTTCCCTCATATGCATCTACAACAACTTTGACTGAATTTCGGACGTAGTTTGCCTCCGTGCGCAGATCACCTGACCTAACGGCTCGAGGATTAACTCGTTGCGCGTAGGGGAACATCTCTGTTGAGGTGTAGGCATCGAGGATCCACATCACCTTGCCGTCAATAACTGCGGGATACGGGTCTCTATCAAATTTTAAGAACGGAGCCAGAGTTTTTGCTCGATCAACTACATCTCTTTTGTAGAGGATGCGGCTTTCTGAGCCAAGTTCTCCAGAGACGACGAGGTTTGGTTCCGCAAATTTCAGGGCAAAAGCAAGCTTCCTCGGAAGCGAAGTGATCTTCACTCCGTCAGCTCCGTCGTAGCGAGTTACTTCCGTTTGATCATCATTGTCTTGGAAGTCGACTTCGTCGCGAGATGCGCCAACGATCGCATAACCCTGTAAGCCCTCACCTATATACAGACCTGGCATTTCAACGTCTAATGATTCAGCACCCGGAATTGCCGATACTGGTATGTCAGATAGGGCGTAGTCAGGGCGACCATTCGCGTCGATCGCGTTGGCAGGAGCTGCGGCAATTCCGTATCCGTGGGTAAAAGCTATGTGCTCAGATTCCCAAGAGTTATTGGGAAGATCAGTTTGTTTTAATTCTCTCGCCGCTAAAACAACCTGAGTTGTTCGTCCATCAATTTCGTATCTATCGACATCTATGTCCCGGAAGTCATAGAAACTCTTGATGCCTTGGGTTTGTTGGAAGGTATCTCGCATGACCGCCGGGTCTAAGAGCCTCACATTACGCACAGTCGCAAGATTTTCTTCTATTTCAGTTGCAGTAAGGGTGGATTCGTAATCAAAGTTCCGGGGCGTCACCTGGTCGAGGCCCATAGCGATACGGGTCATCTCAATATTGCGTTCAATGTAAGGCGCTTCTTTTGTTGACTCTGATGGCTCCACTTGAAAGCGTTGAACCAATGCGGGGTAAATTGTTCCGGCGAGGCTGGCGACTAGCGCCCATAGGCCTACCGCAATAATGGGGTAAGTGAATCCTCGACGCCAGATGTTGAAGATCAGCAACCCAAAACAGAACACACTGACAATCATGAGCAGCTGAAGTGCCGGTAGCTGTGCTTTGACGTCGGTGTATGTGGCTCCAGTGACAAAGCCTCGTTCCGAAAGAGTTAGTTCATACCGGTCCAGGTAGTAACCGGCGCCTTTAACCAATGCCAGTAGCCCCAAAAGAAGAGACAAATGGGCTTTGACTTGTGGAGTAACTCGAGATCCGGCTTGACCTTGAAGACGAATCCCACCGTTGAGGTAGTGCTGGATAGTTGTAACGACAAAAATCACGATTATGGCAGCAAACGCCCAATTGACTACGAACGTCAAAAACGGAAGCTGGAAAACGTAAAAGCCGACATCAACGCCAAATTGTTGGTCCACGATGCCAAAGTCGACTCGGTTGGTAAAGAAAAGCCAGCTTTGCCATTGCGAGGAGACTCCTGCACCGACGAGCAGAGCGAACAGAAGTGAGATAGAGCTCCTAATGAGAACAGTTCGCGAAGACGTAAATTGCTGCCATCTACGGGACAGTTCGTCTTCTGGTCCGGGTGGTCGAACCTTGGGTGCAAGCCGGTCCGCTATGTACAGGTTCACCCAGAGCAATACGAAAAACACTGCCGTAAACAAGAGCCCAAGGCCGATCTTGGCCCAAAGCACCGATGTCCATACGGAAGACAGCGAAAGGCTGTCGAACCACAAATAATCGGTCCAGAAGCCGGCAAGACCTCTGATCGAGGTAAAGAACAGAAAGATGGCTAGACCCCCGAAGCCGAGCAGTACTCGCCCTCGGTTGGTTCGGCGCCGGCGTGATTTCATTTGCTCAGGTGGTCGCATATGCCTGAATCTTACTGGCCTGCGGGCACGACCAGACTGCGGCATCCCGGACCGACTGGGGGTAGTAGATGACCAGACGGGAACTCTTCGCCTTTTCCGCGTATCGAAGCCAATCCATTGGTGTGACAAATATCACCACAACATCCATCCGCCGGCATTTCCCATTTGATTTGAGCATCTTGCGGGATTGTCACGTATAGCCCTAAGGCAAAGGCTTCCGCAATCGCGTCGGTGGCGATGAGGTCCACTGCAGATTTTTTCCACTCTCGGTAAACAGCCCGGAGACGAACTTCGATCGCTACATCGTCATCTAAGTGAGCTTCAAGCCGGTCTCGTAACCAATCCCCTATAGTTCTCGCCACTTTGCTCGGTATGCCATCAACATTGACCGGTATTCCACCCGCTCCAAATTTTGCTGCGGCCGCCACGAAAGGAGTGAAACCTTCGACAAGGTCATCATCCATTGCTTTGGGAACTAAGTGCGACATCTCATAATGATTTGGAGGAGAAGTCCTTAGGTCCGGCAGAAGACTTTCAAGTCGGGTCGCGAGATTTCTTTTGAGTTGCCCGACTGCTGACCGGGATAGCTCTGTCACTGTCCTCCGAAGGCGGTCATGGGGATCGGCGATAGTTTCTGCCTCCCCATGAAGTGACTCATATGGAGATTGAGCGACGGTAGGGATCTCGCCTGTCCGTATGAGGACTTCTTTGGCCCATTCGACATCATCAAGTTGTGGTGGGCCGAGGCGCGCGAATAGTTCGTCGATGACCGCTCTTCTCTGAGGGGGCGCAGCGCTAGGGAACGGCACAACATGTCGTTCTTCTTCTCCGTAAAGATCAGTGGAAGTGTCAGAGTCAAAGTCGTCAAAATTTTCTTGACGTTCAATAGTGAGGCGATGGGATTGCAAGTCAATGACCGTGCCCGGGCGCACTGAAGCTGTTGGTTGAACTTCTGATTCTTCGGTCAACTGAGGTGAATTTGTATCCGCCTCCTGGCTTGTGCGCGCTTCGGCGAGTTCTCTTTTGAGCCGATGTAACTCGCTTCCGACATCTTCTAGGAATAACCGGACCTCGTCGATGGAGTAGCCGCGAAAAACATGAGTGAATTCAGCATGTGCTACCGCATCTGGATCAATGCCAAACGCCCCTTCGGCGTACTGAACCATGATGACCGAGGGTACCGATCGTTCCAAGCTGAGCGCGGATGGTTGTTCGAAAACGAAGTCTTTTACTGACTATCGAACTGGATTCCGGTTAGGTCTCCACCTAATGAACTGAGTTCAGATAATGCCTGATCGAGTGTCTCAACACCAATCACTTGGATGATATCTCCCAGCACGGCTTCTGCTTCTTCGACCTGCCTAGCGGGGACCAAGAATATGTCCGCCCCGTTTCGCATAACAGCATGACTTTTCTGTTCGACACCACCAACTGCGCCCACATTGCCCAGTGGGTCAACAGTGCCGGTCGCTACTACTTGCATTCCGCCAAGCAGTTCCCCGGGAAGCATCCGTTCCAAGAGCGCCAAGGTGAGGCTCAGGCCAGCTGAGGGGCCTCCGACGCGTTCAACTTGAAAGTCAATATCAAACGGCAAGTCATCCATTTCGACATACGTGCTAATTGAAACTCCCAGAAATGCATTTCCGTCTCGCTCCGCAAGTCTGACCGTTTCTTCGCGAATGGTTCCGTCTATCTGAAGGACCGAAAATGAAAAATTGTCGCCTGGCGCTTTGTTGCGAACCAACTCGCCTAGATCGCGCGACGTTTTTACCTCAGTGTTTTCCGCTTCGATAATGACGTCGCCGCGATCCACGGTTCGGAAGGCCGGCGTGTCGGGGACAATCTGGATTACTAAGGCTCCCGCTTCTGAAATCACGTCGTAGCCGATCCGTTCCAGTGCTACCCGCGCAGCGATGTCAAGGCTGCGTGCCATTTGTTCTTGGCCAAGGGTGCGATTCTGCTCAACGGTTCGATCACCCAATATTTCGTGGCGTTCGGAAATTTTTATTGACCCGTCAAGCCAACCGCCAAACAGTTCCAGCACTGAAGGTTGAAGGTTGGATTTCACCGTGACCATTTCAATGTGGCCTTCAGCGCTGAAAGCGTTGGCAGGGTCAACCTGCAACATCGGACCGATTTCTCGGGTCGCTCCAGGGCTTGTCAAAACCTTAGAGGTAAGGGTGATGCGGTCGAGAGCAACGACTGTCAGAAATCCCGCTGCCAAGATGGTCGCAATGACCACGACCCATCCTGGAACTCGACGCGTAATCGATGATTGGTCACTAAGAGGAGAACTATTCTCATTGATGGTCGACTCGGACATTGTGTATAAGCGTGCCACGATGTAACCGTGTGACGGCACGCGGCTTGGATGAATTTAATGAACGATATGAACCCTGACCCGAAATTGACAGCTCCTCTAAAGGCAATACCACCATCAGATTCGCTATCTGAAGGTTTTCTTAATCTCGATGATGACCAGGGTTCGCGCCGCGGATCCAATTTGAATGATCCGCGCCGGATTTTGCCTTCCCAGGCGCATAAAGGTGCCTCTTTGTGGAGAAAGTTGGTTGCCCTTTTGGGTCTCGGTGCTTTTTCCATTTTGGGTGGTTTAGCGATAACGCTAATAGTTGGACTACTAGCGATCGCAGCCGCGTTGATTTTGCAGGCAGCAATCAGTTGAGCGAGAAAGATCTGCGCTTAGAGCGGATAGGCGCTGCAATAGCTGGTCATGGCGGCGATGAAAGTGAAGCTCGTGCTTTGCTGGCTGCATCTGATGTCGTTACTCGACGCATAGCTCTTGGGGCTTTAGACCGCATCGGCTCGTTAACTGCTTCTGAGTTGCAGTCAGCGCTCGAAGATCCCAACGGGTCGGTGAGACGGCGAGCGGTCGAGATTGCTGCTAAAAGATCTGATGTCGACATTGAAATTTGTTTGATGGATTCAGATCCTGCGGTGGCTGAAGCAACTGCTTTCGCTATTGGTGAACGTGAAGAGAGTTCGGCCATCCCATCGCTTTTACAAATGGCTGCAAATCACGAGGATCCTTTGTGCAGGGAAAGTGCGGTTGCTTCCTTAGGGGCTCTGGCAACCGGCGCTCACGGAGATCGTAAGGAAATTTTGGGCTGCCTTCTAGGGGCAATGACTGATAAGCCGCAGATCCGTCGGCGAGCTGTTCTTGGTCTTTTTCAGTTTGACGAACCCGTGGCCCGAGAAGCCCTCAGTAAAGCCTTGAGCGACAAAGACCGACAAGTTCGTGCTGTTACCGGAGATCTTTTGGGAGTGGTGACGGACTAGCTAGTTAGCTATTTCAACTTCGAGCGCCGAAGCATTTTGGGGACGCAATGTTTGATCAAGTTTCCACCCGCGCCCGTCCATGCCTTCATCATCGTTAACTTTGACTTGGAGATGAATATTTCGCGGTAGGGGCGGTTCTTCAAGCGACATATCTATCTCTTCGGCAAGGCCAAGCATTTGAATGCGAGTGTGTGTTTGGCCAGCTTCGAATAAGGACGAGCGTCTTAGGTCACCATCTTTTACCGCAGCTTCTAACAGCTGATGTAGTCGTATTTGTGACACATAGCCATCGCGCATTCTTGTGTCAGCTCCGGCATCTGGGGCGTGGCGCAGTAATGCCGCCAAAAACGGACGCATCCCGCTTGCCGAGTCAACATCCCACGATGGGCCGGAGTCGATGTAGGAGAATTGCAGGTCGCTTCGTTCAATCGTGGGGTCGGTTAACCCTGCGTGACGGTAAACAGTTCGGTTAGGTGGGAGCGAACTGATGAGTTTCTCCTGAAATTCTTCGGAAACTTCAGCTAGAACATGTTCGCAGGCTGCTGCTGATACTGCCGATGCTAGGTCTTCCTCTATCCCAATTAGAGTCACATTTTGCGCTGCAGCGATCTGAGCTGCTTGCGGTGCGGACCTCCTGAGTCCCACGCCGAGCGGCGAGCCATCAGTGACTACGCACCATTTAGACAAGGGAGCGTTTTCGAAAAGCGCTAGGGCCACTGCTTCAATTGGGGGACTGTGGGTTAAGAAGCGGGTATCGGACTCCCAATCCAATGTTGATGTGGCTACTACCCCGAGCACTTGGCCTTCAACAAGAAACGGGTGAACTGCTCCGAGTGCGGTCTCATTGATAAACGCTAACGAAACAACTTCGTCCAGTAACCCAGGTGCCAACTCTTCCGCTAATCCCGGATTACCGCTGTGGTCAACAATGTTCAGTTCAACGGCATATCTCCCACCTATCCCTCCTGAGGCGTTGACGTCTGACCAATAAGCGGAAACTCCAGTCAACCTTGCTCTGTCTAGTGACGCGCCAGAACCCGTTAAATTTGCGATAACTCCAAGCCTGATGATGTCTCCATCGAAACCAACTGATCGTTCGACTGACAGCGGTTGTTGGTCTTCGACATCCGAGAGATTCTCTCCTTGGCCGGAACAGCCGAAACCTAATACAAACGCAGCAATAAACGACACGAGCCGGTATTTCGGCGACTTACTTAAAGTCACGCGGGAATTACCAACGGTTGCCATATGTATTGAAGGTTGACGAAAGTGCCTCGAAATCGTCTAGGGCACGACCTGCGCCCAGAACTACAGCTTCCATTGGCGTTCGCACAGTCCGTACGGGTACGCGAGCGTCATTTTCGATCCGTTGAGCAAGTCCCTTTAACAAGCCTCCTCCCCCAACTAAATGGACACCATGTACCAGCAGATCCTGTGAGAGCTCTGGTGGCGCTTGACTGAGACAGTCGACAACTGAGTCAACGACTGCCTGCACCGGCTCATCTAACGCTGATCGGACTTGGTCAGGGGTCAGTATGAAGGTTCGGGGCAGCCCAGTCGTGAGATCACGTCCTTTTACTTCGGCATCGAATTCATCGTCAAGCGCCCACGCCGACCCTATTTGAACTTTAATTTCTTCGGCTGTTCGTTCACCGATAGCTACACCATGCACACGTTTAGCGTGGTTCTGTAACGCTGAGTCGAAATCAAATGAGCCCACTCTTATAGCTTTTAGCGAAACGATCCCTCCCATAGAGACCATTGCAGTTTCTGCTGTTCCGCCACCCACGTCGATGACCATATTTCCTATTGGTTCATGGATAGGTAAACCAGATCCAATCGCAGCAGCCATCGGTTGATCTATCAGGCGAACATCGCTAGCTCCGGCTCGCCGTGCTGCGTCGGTAACTGCACGACGCTCAACTGGCGTAATGACTGAAGGGACACATACCACGACTCGTGTTTTGCCAAACCGGCCGACACCCACTTGTTGAAGAATCAACCTGATCATCCGTTGTGTCGTGTCGAAGTCGGTGATGGCCCCTTTTCGTAATGGGCGGACAGCGACGATGTAGGACGGAGTTCTTCCAATCATTTGCCATGCTTCGCGCCCAACAGCCAGTACGTCGCCGGTGCGCTCATTCATAGCTATTACCGACGGCTCGTTGAGAACGATGCCGCGTCCACGTTCGTACACCAACGTGTTAGCGGTGCCGAGGTCAATGGCTAGGTCACGTGCCAGCGGAATTCCTCCCCTCACTGTCGAAGGGATCGTCGCCTCTGGGACCGACAACTTGATCTTGGTCTGGTGCTAACGCGGTTAGCCGTTTTTGGAATGCGTTAATACTCGAATCCCATGGTGTTCGTTTGCGACTCCCAATCATGAGGAACAGTGAACCAACAACAGTGATGGCTGCGGCGAGACCCAGGAAAGCGAGCGGCGTCATGACGATCTGTCCTGATTTTGTTGCGTTGATGGGACGTCTCGGATGTCTTGCGCTGCTAGTGCCCAGTCTTCGCCGTCTCTCCAAACTTCTCTTTTCCAGATTGGAACAGTCGCTTTGAGAGTATCAATACCGAATCTCGCGGCTTCGAAGGCTTCTGGACGGTGCGGCGATGACACGGCTACTACCACTGAGCTTTCACCAATTTCAAGGGGCCCTGTTCGGTGAGCTATCACGACGCGCAAAATATCAGGCCACAAGTTGCGCATCTCTTCAACTATTGCTTGAAGACGGGGTTCAACATGCTCTTCGTATGCTTCGTATTCGAGCAACGAGACATCGTCTCGGCCCTCAGCGTGGTCACGGGCTGTCCCAGAGAAAAGGACTATCGCTCCGCCTGATCGGTGGATGCACCAGTCATAGATTTCACCAATCTTCAATTCATCGGGAGTGAGTACAACCCAAGATTCATTACTTTGATGAAGGGACACATCGCTTATGGTACGCCGCTGAAGGAGCACCTCCCTATCGCTTACCTGGGCCGCGGGTAACAACGGTGATTCACTATGTACGTTTTGGGGTGTGGGAGCGACTAATGACCCTGGACAAGATCCAGACGAAACCGCGAGCGACGGTAGTTCAGAAAGTTCTTCTGACGCGTGGGCGTTAGGGAGTTCGATTGATTGGTCCCAAATTCCTGATGATGACAATGCGACGATGGAAGAGACTCCTACAAGTAAATATGCGCTCCATCCCGACGATCGCATTTGGCGACACCCCAGTGAACTTCAATATTTATCTCCTGATTCTGGGCGGCCTGCGGCCAAGCGAAGACTTTTCGGAGCGGGTCTTGTCGGAGCTGTCATCGGCGCTGTGGGGATGGCCCTGATAGCCGGCGTTACCTTTCGGTCTTCGCCGAAAGTGGTTGAACGAGTTATTGAACGCGAAATTGCGACTGCTACGGTCTCGACTTCGGGTGAGGATGGCAATGGGTTTCTTCCTGTCGTAGATATCGCGGCGAAAGTAACTCCAAGTGTCGTCGGCGTTCAGGTGGTCCAATCTGGTCGTGTTGTCGGTTCGGGTTCTGGTGTCATTTTTCGAGATGATGGACACCTCATAACAAATTCTCACGTAGTGGAAAGCGGCGATCATTACCGGCTGATCCTTGCTGATGGAACCGTTGTTGAAGCTGGTTTGGTTGGGTTAGATCAACGCACCGACGTTGCAGTGCTGCGTCCCTTAGATGCTGAAAAATATGAGTTTGTTCCAGCGACATTGGGTTTTTCGGCGCCACTTCGCGCGGGTGAAACTGCTATCGCTATTGGTTCACCATTAAGTTTACGCGGTGGCCCAACCGTAACTGTCGGCGTAATTAGCGCTACGAATCGGAGGCTGCAGTCGCCGCAGGGAGATTGGCTATATGAGTTAGTCCAAACTGATGCTCCGATATCTCCAGGGTCATCGGGTGGGGCGTTAGTTGATGCTCGTGGAGCGGTGGTAGGAATCACCACAGTCATTGCTGTCACTGACGTTGGGGCAGAGGGTTTAGGTTTTGCTACTCCTATAGAAATCGCGCACCATGTCGCTGCCGACATTATTCAGTGGGGTGAGGCTCGACATGGTCGACTCGGAATTCGCGGTTCAGACGCACCTACTCAGCTTTTACCTCCAAGCCACGCTGCGGGAGTTTTAGTCGATTCCGTTGATTTTGATGGCCCAGCTGAACGCGGCGGCATCAGAGAAGGCGACATAGTGGTCGAACTAGATGGTCAACTTGTTTTAGATATGGGTGCTCTTGTCGTAGATGCTCGAATGCTGCGGCCCGGCAGTAAGTCGTCACTAAGAATTTGGCGAGCAGAGAGACTGACATTGGTTGATATTGAGGTTGGGGAACTTGACTAGTTGGCTTTTCGCATCGTGGCTCGTTTTAGCCACCTGCCCAGTCCATATACCAGAGCCATAATTGCAGTTGCCCCTATGCCGAGCGAAACATTTTGCCGCTGTTTAGCGTTCATTGAGTCCCATGGCATTCCAGCTTCTGCCGCTACGAACACTTCATCATTCCCGTAGCGCGGTACCCACCCTGTGCTCCGCAAGCGATCATTGGCGATAACCCAGGGATAGCGGGTATATGGCAATAGGCCCGTCGGAGCTTGATGTCCAACTCGTCGCGCTACATAGCGGTCTACGCGACCCGGTAAAGGGATCGGCAACCGAATAATCGGTCGCGCTCCTACAAGGTCCCGTACTTCTCGAGCTGTAAGCCATCCATCAGGAGCGACGTTGAAGACCCCCGAGTCGTCGAGTTGAATGACAGTTGCAACCGCTGTAGCAAGGTCATCCAAGTGAACAAACTGTTGTGGCGGATCATCTCGTCGAGTCCGGATTGGCGCGGCGGCAAGTAGCGCTTCGCCGATAAGTCCTGATGCGTTTGGAGATGCAACAGCAGTCGGGCGCAAGATCGTCACTCGCCGGTCCGAGTCAAGATCAGCCCATTCAAGGGCAGTTCTTTCCGCGTCAGCTTGATGAACAGCGAACGCCGATTCAGGATTGGGTCGAACCGCAGCATCTTCTGACAAGGGGACCGAGTTGTTCGGCCATGCCCCATAAACCATTGCACTGGAGACAACGATCACCTGTGAAATTTCAGCTTCGGTAGCCCGGTCCAACAGGCCTATCAGATGCCTTTGATCCGAATCATCGGAGAACGCTAGATGAATGATGCTTCCAACATCAGCTAGAGATACATCCTCTGCATCGGGTGCAAAGCTAATGACCTCATCGAAGATCTGAGTTAACGCTTCAGAAATTCGGGATCGTAATGCGCCCTCTACTCCAGAGATTGCAACTGATGTCATCAATCATTTCTCGCTTCGATATTTCAGCTATTCACGTAACTAGTGTGAAGCTGTACAGCCACCGGCCTACCATGCGAGCGTGGCAAGTGACGACCCTTTTGACGAAGATAACCCGTTCGGCGGTCTTCCATTCTTGGGTGACCTCGGAAAAATCTTTAATAACCAAGGACCAATAGCGTGGGACATGGCACGCCAATTTGCTCACCAGATTGCTACCGAAGGCAAATCTGAACCGAATGTAGATCCAATTCAAAGAGCTGAACTAGCTGAGTTAGCCAGGGTTGCTGAATTGCATGTCGCGAACATCACGTCCTTACAAGTGGCCGCTTCGGGGCGGCCTCTTTCGTTGGAGGCTGTAACTCGGGCTGAGTGGGCCTCAGCAACGTTGGATGCATATCGGCCCCTATTGGACCGTCTCGCCGAACGCTTATCAAATGGGACGGTGCCTTCCGACGTCGCTGACGCAGACGCTCAAATTCTTGATGGTCTCCTCCGAGCGCTTAACCCCATGATGATGGCGATGAGCGCGGGATCAATAGCAGGACACCTCGCTACTAAAGCCTTCGGAAGCTATGTCCTGCCAATCCCTCGTCCTGACGATCGAATTCTTATCTTGGTGGACAATATTGACCTGTTCGCTACAGAGTGGTCACTTCCTTCAAGCGATGTCCAGTTGTGGGTATGCATTAGTGAGATAGCGACACATTCCGTGTTGTCTGTGAACCACATCAAGGCAGCTTTTGAGCAATTGCTGCGACGCTATGTCGATGGCTTCCAGACGGACCCGCGTGGCTTCGAAGATCGGTTTATGAATTTAGACATCGGGAGTGGTGATCCTGCAGAGTTACAGAAGCAATTGCAGAGCGCGTTAGGTGATCCGGAAAATTTGTTAGGGGCATTGCGATCAGACGCTCAAAGCGCCGTAATTCCTGATCTTGAGGCACTGTTAGCGATAGTTGTGGGCTACGTCGATTATGTAGTTGAAAAGGTTGCTCAGGATTTATTGAGCTCCTATGAATCGCTTTCAGAAGTCGTTCGACGTCGCCGCTTCACCACGAGCGCTGGTGATCAATTCGTTGAGAAACTCTTTGGCGTTGAAATCACCTCAGAATTAGTTGAACGGGGGTCGACCTTTATTTCCGGTGTTCTCGACCGAGCTGATGAGGCCACGTTGGCGCGGCTGTGGAATGACTCAAAGGCGCTGCCAACCCCAAACGAAGTTGATGCTCCTGGTCTGTGGCTAGCTCGGATTGATTTGCCGGAACTAAATCAAGATTGAGGTTTTTCGCGTCTTGATGGGTCTGGAATTATTCGTGTCACCCATTTAGGTAACCGCTTATTTAGGTTTTCGTATCTCTTTTCAGTCCAAACTTGGTCTGCGATGACTCGCGACGGAGTTCGTTTACCTCGAGCTAACGCTATGAGGCCTCCCAGGTACAGGAAGGCTGCTGAGCCACTCGAGAGCGCGAGAATCAGAAGCCCGGCACGTAGAGGCAGCACACCATTGGGTGCAGTTACAGGGATAAGCGCTCCGAGGACCCAAAAAAGCTGAAATCTCGTTTCGAAACGAGCGAAGGAGCGGCCTTGGTTTACCGTCGGTGCGTCTCGTTGAACAATGGCATCGAAAGAAAGTTTTCCTAGGCCTGCAGCAAAGCCAACAGACAACACGAAAGCAAGCACGGCCATCCGGTCACCTGGAAAGGTGGCGAAGAACCCAACCGCAGCAGCGATTGTCAACACTCCACCAAGTAGGTATTCCTCTTTCACAAGCCGCCGTAATTGTGGTGCTGCGACTGCTCCTATAAAAGCTCCTAGTGCACTGGACGCGACCATTAGCCCGAACCAGATGGTGGCTGCTTCTTCTCGTCTGAGCCAAAAGGCAACTAAGAAAAGAGTAAAACCTGTCATCCCGCGCAAGATCGCCATAGCTGATGCTGCGAGCACTATGCCAGCGCTGCGCAGATCGCTTCGTTCATCTTCGGGTGTTGGTTCTCGCGCTATAGAAGTTTTCGGTAGACGAGCGCCGAGGGGGACTACTGCTGCGAACACGACCATCGCTGCACCGAGTACCCATTTGGATCCAATTAGGGCTAGAAGCAATCCTGGTCCGGCCGCGAGTGCGCCACCAACTCCGCTCAGCAGAACCAGTTTTGAGTTCGCTTCTACGAGGTCTTCGTGGCCACGGACAAGTCCTGGGACGATCGCGCTTTTTGCTACGTGGTAGGTCTTGCCTAACACGAGTGCTCCAAAGGCCTCCGGGAAGAGGAATACTGAATCCAAGTGACGGATCATCAAAAAAGCCAGCACAGCTCGTCCTATGCCGCTGACAATCACCATGGCTCGTCGACCACCACGCAGCCGATCAATCATGGGGCCAATTAGAGGTCCGACGATCGCAAATGGGGCGATGGTCAAGAGAAGATATAACGCAACTTTGGGTCTCGCGGCATCAGGGTCAAGATTAAAAAACAAAGATCCGGCGAGAGCGATCGTGAAAAGAGCGTCCCCAGCGGCGGAAACAAGTTGAACTCTAGCTAAACGAGCGAAGGGACCGAGGGAGACGCGTTTTGGTGGCGGGTCGTTATTACTGGCTGCACCTTCGCCAAGTTGAGAGGCCGCATTTGAGGACTGATGTTCCTCTTCCACGATTTAACCTTAGGGCCGACTATCGGCTGCTACTCACAGCGCGACGAATTCTGCGGCGTTCACTCAGTTGAATCGATGACTCGCACTGGTTCAGTAGCTGCAAGGACAGCACTGTTTAGGTTGGCGACAATTCTCTTGAGGTACCGGTGATACACAGCTCGGGGAACAACCTGATGGCCTGGTTGATCTGACGTCATATAGGCGTCGATGCGCGACTGAATTTGAGAAGTCATCTCGCCCAGCCGATCCCGAAATCCTTCGGGTATACCTTCATGTTCTGCCAGTATTTCACTGGCCTCAGTGAAGAACCCTGAGACAGTTCGGCGTTCTTCAAGTAACTCATCAATGTCGGGTTCATCTGAGAATGAAACTCCGCTTTCGGCAAGATCGAGAATGTTCTTTGCGTGGTCACCGACACGTTCAATTTTCTTTAACAGCAAAATCAGACCTATGACTTCGCCAATGTCGTTGGGTCCATGAACGCTGATATGCACAGCAAGTTCGCTGCGAAGTTGTTGTTCATTGGCATTTATACGCAGGTCAGTCTCTCGTACGTCGTCTGACACTGATTGAGGGTCGGCTCCACTCATGAGAGCCATGCATGCCAAATCAAATGAGTGACGCGCATCATTCACCATGGCAACTGATCGAGTTACCACGTGATCTAATCCGCTATCTCCTGCTCTAAAAAACGAAAGCACCATAAGAATCGTCCCCTAACGAAGGATAGCTACACCAAGCAGAGGTGCAACAATGAACATACCAACCACGTAACAGACCGCTAGAACTCGTCTGCGTACAGCTATCTCGGCCATTGCCGTCGCTGCAATAACCGGAACTTCTCTGAAGAACGGCAGGGCGTACAGAGACACGATGCCGATCACGTTAAAGGTGGTGTGCGCCAACGCTACGGTCAACGAGTCGGCACTTGAGGCTGCAAGAGCAGCGAGCAGCGCCGTAATGGTCGTTCCTACATTTGCGCCCAGTGTGACTGGGTAGGCGTTTCGTAGGGTCAACACTCCAGCTGCTGAAAGCGGTATCAGTATTGAGGTTGTGATACTTGAGGATTGCACGGCGATCGTCACGATCATGCCGACCACGAGAGCTACTAGTCCCCCGGCTTTGCCGAGGATCGCGTTGAGGGATCTTTCAATTCGCGCTGCCACGAGGGCTTTCATGTTTTTGGTGACCAAGGCGAGAGCTATCAGGACGATCACGAGTCCCGTTGCGACCATGAGGGCACCTTTAACGTTGCCTGAAGCTCCGAACTGGTCCCAAAGGTCTTTCAGCCATCCAACGGGTTCTTTTACCCATTTCTTTACTGGGCTTTTCCACTCGGTTCCTCCGGAACCGACGAGGAGTTCGCTTATCCATTTCGCGATTCCTGAAATTGGTTTGAAGATCAGTTCGATCGGAAGAAGAATCGAAACAGCTAAGACGTTGAAGAAGTCGTGGACGGTTGCAGCCGCGAACGCTCGTTTGAATTCTGCTGATTGACGAACATGTCCTAAGGAGACGAGCGTGTTAGTGACGGTGGTTCCTATGTTGGCTCCCATGACCATTGGAACGGCCTGCTCGACGCCAAGTGCGCCAGATGCCACAAGACCGACTATTACTGAAGTGCTGGCCGATGATGATTGGACAAGCACGGTTCCTAGGATGCCTATACATAATCCCGCTATGGGGTTGCTCACAGCGGAGAAAAGGCGTTCTTGGGTGTCGGCGCCCATGATCTTGATGCCAGCCTCGAGGGAAGAAACACCTACCAAAAACAGGTAGATCAGGCCGACAACAAGAGCCGCGCGGGCACCTGTCGGCATTTGACGGTCAGCGGTACCGGGGGGACGGGCCACAACAGGCAACGTAGTATCCCTGGACACCTCAAAACGGTAACAAAGAGCCTTTTTTCTAAAAATAATTTCGGTCTGGAAACGTTGATTAGAGCGCGAGACCCGTGAGGTCCAAATCAGATGTTTGAACCTTCAACCCAACTAGCTCAGATACAGAAATACTGCCTTCTCTAACAGCCGCATTATCAGTGCCTGCGATTCGCCTTTTCGGATCACCGGGCTGCCGTTCAAACGACCAAGATCCATCTCCGGAGGATTGCAAGGTTCCTGCAGCATCCCCCCATTTCGCGAGCCCAGTGATTTGAACACCCACTACTTCAGTCAACGAGATGTTTGGGGCGTTGATATTGACAACTCTGCGACCCTTCTCGATCAACCTAAGGCGTTCAATCATTTCCGGTACGAGGTGGACCGCAGTACCCCACTCCATCGCTGCATCTGTTACATCGAGGCTGACCGCGATCCCATGGGCGCCATTGTTGGCTGCAGTGAGCGCAGCTCCCACAGTTCCGCTGTGCAGCGCCGATCGGCCGCAATTCAAGCCCGGGTTGACACCCGACACCACCATCGGAACCGGATCTCCGAAAGCGCCTAGTTGGGTCATGATCACACACAGAGCAGGCGGTCCATCTACCGCCCAGCACGGCGTGTCACCAAGGTCGTCTCGCACAATTCGTTGGGCGCGAAGTTCGCCGCCGTGAAGATCCCCACCGATCGCCGCACCCATACCGGTCATATCAGTTGTGGGCGCAGCAACCACTGCTTCATATCCAGCGTCCACTACCCGTTTCGCTAACGCCCACAAACCTTCTGAGCCGACACCATCATCGTTAGTTATCAACACCCTCATAAACGAGGTTTATTCTTCGTCTTCTTCAGGGACACCTAAGTCCCATTCGAGGTGCAGATTTTCTCGTTCCGCATCACGGTTCACACGCTCACGATTACGCCTGAACTGTGGGTCATGCGGCGGAAGAAGTTGCAGACGAGCAATTGTCCGACGTCGAAACTCATCGACAACTGCTTGTTCCCCAAACAGTCCTTGTATATCCCAGTGCGGAGAGACCGGTCCCAGGTACACGACTCGTATACCAGTCTCGGGGGGTGGTAATTCTTCTTCAGTTTCGAAGTTAGTCACCGATGCTCCTTAGCCAACGAGATCATTACTGTATCGGCGATAGCAGCCGGAACCATTGGTGCCAATGAACCTTCACCTGCATTGTCTTCTCTATACAAAAATAAAAGTTCCATAAAAACCAAGATTATTTGGAACCTTTTCGTCTCCTCGGGCGTCATAGTCGTAACGAACAGCGAGCTACCAGACTTGCCGCAATCTACGGAGTGCTGACATGAGCCATATTTCCAGCGACACAACTTGGATGAATATCGGTAATTGCGCGGACCAGCATCCGTCAATGTTCTTTCCCAGTGATGGGGTTGGAGTCGAACGAGCAAAGAAACTCTGTGAGGGCTGTGTTGCACAAACCCCATGCCTGGAATACGCCTTAGTCAACCGAGTGGAGCACGGTGTGTGGGGCGGAGCTTCTGAACGTCAACGACGTCGAATTCTTAAAGCTCGTCGACAAGCACGGCTAGAGGAAACAGCGGTCGAGGTTTCTTAGGCTCTCAAAATTTTGTTATCAGCTATCTGATGAGTCGTCGGAGGGAGCAGCACCGCTGTCATCCATTCCGTCTTTGAATTCCTTCTGAGCCTGCCCTAACGAACGTGCCAATTTGGGGAGCTTCGCACCACCGAACAAAACCAAAACGATGACAAGGATGATAAGAAGTTCTGAGCCGCCAAGATTCACATTAATCAGGTTACCAGCGGTCCGAACTTAGATTGAAAGCCGCTCGCGTTGATTTACTAACTTGCCCGTTCCGCAGCTGCTCTTCGAGCAAGCGCTCTCTGGCGACGCAGACGCCGACGTTCTCGCTCGCTCATGCCTCCCCAGATTCCGAACTTCTCACCGTGACTCAACGCGTATTCCAAGCAGTCTTCGCGAACAACGCAGCCTCTACAGACTTCTTTGGCTTCTTTGGTACTTGCTCCCCGCTCAGGAAAAAACAAATCAGGGTCGACACCGAGACAGTTGGCGTAATCCCACCAACTACTCTCGTCTGTTTGGCCGCCACCGTCATCTACAAACGCCATTTGTTTCCGCCCTAAACCGTTGCGACCCGCCAAGATGACGTTGTCGTAATTACACGCGTGTCATTGAACACCCGTTTAGTCGAATAATCAAGAAAAATAAGGGGTTTCTTTGGTCTTTCCTGCAATATCGGCGTCGAGATGCCAGTCGA
>Ga0315316_10000670_pt1 | contig 22992 bp, 24 predicted proteins | sample M160m3416metaG_FD_203702 | JGI IMG/M metagenome (GOLD analysis project Ga0315316, IMG submission 203702) | Ammonia-oxidizing marine archaeal communities from Monterey Bay, California, United States - M1 60m 3416 | ecosystem: Environmental > Aquatic > Marine > Intertidal zone | place: USA... | reverse complement strand
TATACTTGTTAAGGCGAATAGGGATATATAAAACAGTAACGGGTGATACTTGTTTATACTATTAGTCAGTAAAAGGTTTAGATTCTCCTTACGTAAACAAATTTCGAAAATGGCGGTATTTATTACTCAGTAATGACTTAAAGTTAATAGGTACAATAGGGTTATCATAGTAGGTAAAATTACACCCCATGCTACGACGCGAACATTTAAACAAATGACTAATAAAAAACTTATGGAAACGGTTGGGACCAAGAATCAAAAATTTGTTCAGTAATAATAAAGCATATTAGAGAGGAAATTATGGGCCGTAACTCTTGAATATATATCTAAGTTATTATTATCTAACAAACTAACTTCAATTAAGTTTCCAGTCACGAGCATGAGTAATACAAAAGTTAATCAATGAATGCTATTTCGGTAAAAATTAAGAATTATAAAATGTAGGTGTAGTTTAATAAATGATCAATGAAAATTACATAGTTTGAAATTAGTAAACATTTAATACTGTTTATGAAACTATAGTACACACAAACATGTATGTAATGAAATACCGAAACGAATACGCATCAAAAATAAAACGCTAGTGTTAAGTTTATATAAAGTTCCAGTTTAATAAATCTTTAACTAAACACACAACCCCCCCCACTTTCTACATTATAATAAAGTAAAACTTAACGTTAACACTAAACTAAAGAAGATCGCAATAATTAAGAAGATTGTAGTTGTCAGCATTTCGGCTGTATTTGCAGCTTCGAATAAGTTTTTAGTGTGGAGGGGCCAAATTAAATTATCTAGATAGATACGGACAACAAATTCAAATATCACACGCTCACTAAATAAAAAGCCTGTGTAAATTACGAACCGTCTTACTCACGCGTCGGCTGTTTTTTTTTGTAAAAAATCAAACAAGAATCCATCATTCCACATATTCTCATTTCGTGCATAAAAAGTATAAATAAAATTTAGTTTTTCAATTGTCAGTGATCAGATAATATTTGATAGTGTGTTTAAACGGGTTTGTAAAGTTAAATTAAGTACTTGGTGTTTTAAGTTTGTAACCAAAGCTTTAGCTTTACTAAAGATTTTATTTTTCAAATGCGTCTGAACCCGAAACATTATTCTTATTAAACTTTAAAGTACGAGCGTTATAAGAACTACACTTACGAATTAATGTTTGTGTAAATTGGAATATATAATGGTCAAATAAGTCAAGGTGATGTATTATCCATCCTAAATATAAGTAAACGAACTGGTAAGAAAGTTTAACTCAAGGATTTCCAACGTAACCCCCTTCAGGATCATAATAATAACGTCCACAAGGTAACATACTAGCTGTACAATATAATGACATCATAAAAAAAATAAATGTTGAGGTTTGTAATAGTGAATTTTGCATTGGAATTGTAGCAACATATTTGTGAAATACATTATAGCAGTTATAAATAACTGGCATAAATGAAAGTAAACCAAAGAACAGACCCATTCACATGAGACCTTCATAATGAGTTGGTGCTAAAATTAGAATACCCATTAAAGGCCTAAAGTACCAATGAGGTGCGACTCCGTAAAAACGTACTTCATCTAGCTCTGAAATATTTCAGCGTTCGAAAAAGAAATAATTTACTGTAGCCCCATTGAAGTGATGTAAAAAAAAGTACACGAACACATACAAAGTTCAATAAAATGCATCTTGAATTTCTTTTAAAAAAGCATCGTAGAATCAAGAAATATACGAACCGGATTTATCCTCGTAAGTTGTTTCACCACTATCAGTATCCCATGATTCATGACAAAATAATATATGGAGTTTTACTAAGTACAAGTAATATCAAGGTACGAAATAGTGTAATATCATTAGACGTGTTAATTGGTCTGTGTTTAAATGCTTGTTAGTAAATATAATATAATACGTTTTATAAATGTTATTTAATAAAGATCAAAAAATATTTGCGACGATCGTCAATGTTAAATCGCTTAAATGTGACGCACTTAAAGAAATACCTAATGCAATAATTAAATGGAACCATAAAAAAGCATAAGCTCCTAACATTCAACCGTCTGACTCAGATGTAACATAATTTTTAAGATAAATTTTTTTCATGATATGCATATATGATAGAACCATTAAAGTATCAACCCCTCTTACATGCATGTAAAAGACTTCAGCACCAAAACGAGTATCATTAAACATCTCCTCGCGTAATTCTACTACGAGTCCAGGTTCGGGAATGTAATATCAACCTAAGAAAAATCCGGAAAGTAATTGACTTACAATAGATAATAATAACATAAAACCGATGATCGAGGTTACACTTGAAAAAGGTAAGACTAATCGGTTCACATAAAAATTTAAATAAGAAAAAACCATTGAAGATAAAGATACTAAATTTCAGCTTCAGTTAGTAATAATATCTATATTTTGAAAACTAGGGTGATACCCTCATAGAGCTCGTCTAAAACTTCGTCCTTCTAACATAATTTAATATTCTAAGCTTGTCAATATAACGCATGTCGCTCATAATCTATATTTAAACTTGTAAACAGTACACCAAAAAATAATACCAATAATAATAAATCGTATAAACCTGTAAAGGTATAACCCGAGACATAAGGAAATAAAAATACAAGTTCAATATCATACAAGAGGAAAAACACACATATAAGTAAAAACTGTAATGATATCTTTACTGGACGTTGATTTTGAGGCTTAAAACCACACTCATAAAAATCTCGGCGAGTGTTCTTCATAAAACCTAGTCGACGTAATAAGTCTTTAAAAGATAAGATTGTAATTACATTATAAACTAATGCGGCTAAAATACTAATTGAAATTGTTGCTAAAAATACTTCAAAATCACCCATTATTTACATTATATTAGAGAAGTTAAAGTAAAACAAATGATTAATAAATTTAGGTATTTGAAATAACTTAAAAGGTTGTGTAAATTTGATTCGTACGTAATGTATGATAAGATAATTTTTGACAAATGCGCTAATTTTTTATTAATAGAAGTTCAAAACATATTTAGCGGTACGAGCTAACTTTACCGACTTTTTTGTAAATAATTTGTCGCGAAAATCTTACCCCTCGACCCGTAAATATGTTTATAGGGCGCATTTTTTTAATACCTAGAGCGACCGTTACTAGATCACTTAACTCGAATCCGAAAACTATAATTGACGTTTTACTTAAAAATTTAACAGATGTGAAATAAGAGTAAAGATATAATCTATGTGCGTAACCGAATTGAGGAGTAATAGTACTTCGTTTATTCTTATAAATGTAGTAACCCTTACCTTTAAATTTGATTTTTAAAAATAAAGGTGAATAAAATAAACGAAGCGTGCGTACTAATAAGTTCCACAATAGCCGGTAATCGTTGTTAAAGTATAACGTAAATAATTTTAAAGAGTTAGTGTTATTATCAAATGTGATTTCATTAATTTTTAACGGCGTAGGTATAGTTATTTTGTATATAGGTGAGTTAATGTAAATTGTTTTTTGTAACGTGTTTACGTTTTTTAAAACGATTAAATTTCAACCGAACGGTTTATGTAGTCGGAAGTTTTGTTTATTCAACTGTATATTATAGTTGTATATATATGAATATTTTTTTTCAAGGTAATTTTTTTGTTTTTTTAAATTACTTATCTTGTTTTTATAACCTGCATTCTTAAAACCATACCACAACACGAATCACGGTCTACTTTGTAGCAGTTCGATACGTCTCTGCTAATGTATGGCGTGAGTTTCGGTAAACATAGTTATGGGAAAATTTTTTAAGTTTAAACGCTCATGTTGCACGCGGTGTTAAAGTTAATACGCGAGTTAAGTTTATTAAACGTTCTTCTAGAGTTTTACCCTGAATAAGCCTTAACTCTTTAATCAACCACTGCATTACTAAAAAAATACGTTTGAAAGAAGTTACATATTTTCAAATAAACGTGAATTTACCGGATTTACCTCTTGTATTTTTGAAAATTTTTTTATCGACTTTATAAATATAGAATGAAAAAATAGGTAATAGGTCGTAAATATTCTTAAAGAGTCACTTATGAAAGTTTCAAACAGGTTTAATAGTTTTATTTGTTTCATACAGCAGGTGGTTATAATTTAATACCTCCTCCTTTAAAGAAGGTATAAGCTGAGTGTGGTTGTGTATAGTTTTTGCGTGGTTGAGTATAATGTAAAAAATTTTTCATGAGTAATTTGTTTTTCGTTTACGTGGTGTTGACGGCAAGGGGTTTGAATATTGACTTTGTAAGGCTCGTAAAAAAAACTTAGAACTCTGTAATCGTTTACCGTCCCGCATTAAATAGTTATTAAACTTTAAAAGTTGCAACTCATTAATTGATTTACGAACCGAAAGTGTTCGTTTAAAACAGGTAGGTACGTCCACTTTATTTTCCCTAAAGAATGCTGTAAAGGTGCGATTTTGAAGGTAATCAAAGTCATCCGCAGCTTCATGAACACCGTATTTATCTAGTAAGAAATTTCTTAATGGTACCGACTCTGCTATACCCAAGCAATGAGTAAAACGGTCGTTATAAAACTCTTCCGATACGTATACATATTGTAAAAAATAGTCTTTATTTGAATTTATCTCATAGTGTCTCTCAAGATGATGCTCAGTACCTTTAGTTATGAAATTGATATTATTATATTTCAAGTAAGCTTTTATTTTTATGAATATAAAAGAGTAAATGGCACCTAAAATGAATAGGGTAAAATTGGGTTCAAATTTTTACAAACCCACTCTTTAGCTAAGCTTAGTCGTTTATTAGTTCGAAAGATTTGACTTGACTTCGAAACCGAACCCACATATTTTTTCTTACGTACAACTCTGTTGATTTTTTTTGTTTTTACAGGTTTAAATCAGTGGACACTTATAAATATTCAATTACCAAAACGCATTATTCATAAACGCATAGGAAAATATTCACCTGTACGATATCTTATGAAATACGAATGTTCAATACCCAAACGATCGTTAGTATAAAAATAGCGCTGAAATGAACGTAAGTTTTTTACGTATTGATCAGTAAGGCGTACTTTACGAGTATTAGAGCGATATCAGTACTCGTGTATAAACGAGTTAGACTGAAAGACTGCACCATAATTTAAGTAAAATGAAATGAATTTTGTTAATATTTCGTCTTCTTTTAAAGTAGAGTGGTAGCGTTGGTCTGCATATCAATGCTTGTATCAAAATTGATTTATACCTAAACGAGTAATAACTGGATTTCCCATGTTTCCCAAATTAAAATTAGACCTATTAGGTTATATTTAAAATTACATTGCGAAAATTGCAATTGCAACAAAGAAAAGTAAGAATGAGAAACTTTCAACAAATGCGAACCCTAAAGCAGCGTAATTGAATAAAGTTTCTTCATAATCAGGAGCATAAGACATACTTTTAAGTAAAGAAGCAAAAATTAGTCCGGTTGCGATAGCACAACCAGTTAAAGGCATAAATACTAGAGCTAATGCAAGAACTTTTGCGGCTTTAACGAATAACATTTTTATTTAAAAAATATTGTGTATAAAAATGATGGATACTCAAGTAAAATATGTACAAAATTTTGAGATCAGGAAACATTATCGATGGATCATAAGAATTCAATTGGTAGTCTCGAATAATTTGCCAAATAACTTGTTAATACTAAAAGGTACATTCACAGTGAAAAATAAAAAAATTGACGAAGTGACGAAACACAATAAGTAGTTAATGTTAATGGAATTTCTTTTGTCGACCAAATTCGACGGAATAAGGTTATTCAGTAAATATATAAAAAGAAAATACAAATAAATAAGAATGTTTGGAAGAAAATCATCGCTGCAGCAAACGGACCATCGTTCTTAAATCAGAAAACGGTTTTAACACCGTGGTAAGTAAAATGATCTTTTTTGGCTGACCCTCAACCTCAACGAGCCGGTTCATGACTTAATTGTATATAGTCGATAGGTCTTGTTTTTTGATACCATACCGGATCGGTGAAAAATCCTAGAAATGTAATTATAAATTGTGTATATATCAAATATGAAAGGAATATATTAATTAACAAGACCAGAAATAGCCCTTTTTTATAATTTAATCACCGAACTGTGATTTGCAAGTAGTAAGATATTAAAATTATTAGAGTTAATAAAGAGATGAATTTAAAAAAAAAAACACGCGAATACCAATGCCACCACGAATAAACGAACGACAAATTATAATTAGTTTCAAAATAAAAAGGTACGATAACAAAAATTGCCGCGACAGCATAATTTATTACGTAGTAACCTTCAATTAATCAAAAAGTTTTATATCATGACATCCAAACACGTTTATCACGTCCTGTGTAACTACCGTAACGACTGACTATAAGATTTTCCGCGATCCATGCAAATGAAAATATAAACAAAATTCAAGTTTGGACTAAGCTTCATTCAAGCGGCTCTCATAAAGGCTCATCATCAGTTAAACACGCATCGATGAATAATACAAATATAAAACCTTGTATATAATAAAAGCTGAGACCGAAGGTACGGTTTATTATGTTATTTGCCGATTCAAGAAACGCGGAACGGGTTAAATATTTCCAGATTTGTGATAGACCCCCAAAAGAAGCTCCAAACAGGAAGGGACGTATTGAGGACGTTTGTAAAGAATTAGGTGAATTGGAGTTAATTAGATTCGGCGTTGTCATAGTAGTCGAACTCGAAAAATTTTTTATTTTCCATATAAACGTGAAGTCTCGTAAATTATGAGACAATTGAACCTTAATTGAGGCTCTCACACTAGAAAAGGGGTTAAAAGTCTGTATTGCCGCCCATGTTAGACCCCAAATTAACTTTAGGTTAATTATTAAAAGAGTATAAAAATTCTTAACTTGAAGTAAGAAGGTTAAAAATAACATTATTTAAAGACTAGTGTACAATACATAAAGCTATACCGCCGACTTTCTTGTCCAGAGCTTCGAGATGATTTATAATACCGTGATTTGTAGAGAGGAGTAAAATTGATGCGTTTAAGGTTTTTGTGATTAATTTAAGCGCATCAAACGATATACTATGCTTTTTAGAAGGTGTTGATATTACACGCACTGATTTAAAAAAAGGGGTATTTTTATAAAAAGGTACAGTAATGTAAACATACTGACGACTCCCACCTTTTACTAATTGAAACTTATGTATACAACCGATCAAGTTTAAAGCACGTATTAGTGATAAAATCTTTTTATTAACTCGTATTTTAGTTTGTAAAAGCTTTTGGGTATTCAATAGGTTAACATGGTTAACTAAGTATATATAAGGGTTGGTTTGCATAATTGGAAACATGGGGCTCGAACCCATACTCTTTAGATCCAAAGTCTACTGCTTTACCGATTAAGCTAGTTTCCATTTTTATAAAAAGTTTAGGATTATCGGTTAAGGTAATTAGATTGTTCGTGATTACTAACCTTAGCATTAAACATGAACCAGTATGAGTCTGCATAATTTGCAACTTTCCAATGAAAGTGCGTTTTATTAACGAGTTTAGAGGTAGCTAGTAAAGTAAAGTCGTAATAAAAATTAAATGTTGTAAATGCTTTTCGGAGTATTAAAGAGTAGTTTAATAAAAGTTCAAATCGCAACTTAAATGTTAATATAAGTATGCAAAAAATAATGCTGATAAAAAGACAACTAAAACGAGACTTAAAAACTTAATTCATCCTATTTTCGTAAGGAAGTCGTATCTATAACGAGGAATACCTCCTCGAATAAATACTAATAACGCAATCAGAATTATAAATTTGAAAGACATACTTAAAGCACTTATTGATACGTATTTCAGAATAACAGACGGAGTTAAGTAAGATACTAAGGTTTCGAAATGTTGATTAAGTTGGCTAATAAGATCGAAAAATCCATACCTGTAAAGCGTTATACCGATATATTTATTGTATATATGTAGTCATCAATCAAGAGCGTTCATGTTATATCACCTCATAATTTAGTAAAAGTTAAAATTTATTTTTGGTTAGTGTTGAAAATTTTAAAAAGGACTTATAAGTATTCGGTTTTGCGGCGCTAGTAGGGGTATTTAACGTATTTCTACGCGTATTATTGTATTGATGAGCTAAGACTGATACTAGTAAACTTGAAGTTAGTAAAACGAATAGAACTGTTCAAACACCAAAAGATTCAGAAATATCAACTAATAAATCGTAGCAAGCGAAATTTATTAGATATTTGTATATGAAAACTTCAATACCATATGACAGGCATGAAAGATTCTCAGTGATGTATGTAAGCGTGTGAGTGAGCGTTGTAGTAAAAAGATTGAACATAAAAGTTATTATCTTTGTAATAGCTTCATTATCAACTTGCGCGCCTAAAACCAGGTAAATGTGATTTATAAGTTTTTTCCCTGAAAACAAACCGAGATAAACGAGTTTTTTTATCGACTGACTGGGACCTACCACTTATCACACACCTGTTGTTTATTACTGTTTTTGAGGCTACTTTAGGTAAATTTGATAAATGAAACGCTGCTTTATTCCGCTGCACATAAGACATGTATTTATTACGCCTAGCAGCTTTTAGGAGTTGTTTTTTTAGTTCGTTTTTTAGAAACATTTTACGTTTAAAATGATCGATACTACACCATAAATCGTGCCTACTCATTATTTAAGTTATCTATCTACGTCACCAAATACTATGTCTTGTGAACCAAGAACGGTAACTAAGTCGGCTAAGTAATGACCTTGGAGCATACGAGGCATTATATGCATATGGTGATATGCAGGAGTCCTTATTTTACACCTATAGGGCTTAGATGAACCGTCAGAAACTAATGCAACACCGAACTCACCTTTTGGTGCTTCTACCGCAGCATAAGCGAAACCTTTTGGTACCTTAGCACCCTCACTGTATTTTTTGAAATGCTGTATAAGACTCTCCATTGAGGTATATTTAGTTTTTTTATTAAGTTGATTTTTTTTTGTTTTGTACAAAAACTCAAAAAACGAAAAAAAGTTTGTTTGATCCATTTCGATATTCGTAGTATTGTTTCTACAATTGACTAAGTTACTTAAGACTTGGAAAACTATATTTATACTTTCGTACATCTCACGAACACGTATCAAAAACCGGTCGTAACTATCCCCTCGTTTCCCTAAAAAGCTATGTAGAGATAAAAACCAATAAGAAGCGTAAGTTTCGGACTTATAAAAACGAATATCTTTTTTGATACCAACGCTTCGAACTACAGGACCCGAAGCAGCATAAGCTACTGCATCATTTAAATTTACGGACCCGATACCAACTAGACGTGTTTTCCATATTGCGTTAGTTGTAAGAACGGCAAAAATCTCAGTTAATGACTTGAAGCAGTCACGTGCAAATAACGCTACGTCTAAAAAAAATTGGTGATTTAACCCAGTCCAATCAATATCATTTGGTCTATAAAAGGCTGCGTGCATTCTAGCACCCGAAACACGTTCATAAAATTCCATTAAACGCTCACGCTCTTCGAAAGCTCAAAAAACTGGCGACATATTACCTACATCTAACGAATGACAGGACAAAGCTAGTAAGTGATTTAAAACACGTGTTAATTCATCAAATAGTACCCTTATTTGTACGTATAATGCTGTATGAGATGTTGTTTTTAGTAACGACTCGACTGCGATACAAAACGCATGTTCTTGAGTCATCATTGAGACGTAATCTAAGCGATCAAAATAAGGAACAGATTTTAAGTAAGTTCTTTTTTCAATCAACTTTTCAGTACCACGATGTAAGAATCCCACATGAGGATCAGCACGTTCAATTAGTTCACCACTTAATTGAAGAACTAATCGTAATACGCCGTGAGCCGCTGGGTGTTGTGGACCAAAATTGAGAACTAAGTTTTTTATTTTTCGTTCCGAAAACGAATTATTAGGTAAAGGGGCTTGTCAAAAATTAAACATAGACGATTTCATTAAACTTCGTTAAAATTACCTATTAGGTTAAACAAGTTAAAAATAATTCATGGATTAGATTAAGTAATGTATTTTCAATTATATAATTTGTGTATTGTAGGGCGGTAGTCAACCGACTCAAAAGGTGCGTTATATGTAATTATATAAGGGTTATAAACTACGATAGCTGAGAGTGTTAAATAATCTACCTCAAGGTAAGGTTTAATATCGGCGATGTCGTACCGAGTTAAATGAATTCACGAAGGTACATGAAAACTTTTCTGCTTACGTTGCTTCATTAACTTATACTTCCCTGCAAGACCCTTTCGGTACGTTAAGCGTTTATAACGCTTTATACGTTTTAAAACCCAATTCGTAATTCAACGATACGCGACGTAATACCACTTAGATACAATTAGGTGAATTAAGTCATTTTCATAAACAAGCATCTTTAAAGATTTTACTATACCACCATTAATATAAATTAATTTTTCATTTCAAAATGTTACTAAGGTAGACGTATCTGGTATAAGGCGCGTGTAAATCGTAACCTTCTCAATTGTCATTTCCGAAGAACTAAATGCGTAGTAATTTGACTTTTTAAAAAACCTTACTAAATAGCGTGACAGTTTTTTTTGATACTTAAATTTTAAACCTAAAACTTCTTTTAAAGCAGTTCGTGAATGACGCCATATACGTTGATACCCGGGCTTAAATCGTACGCGTGGGATTCGAACTTCCGAACGTTTAAATAAGTAAGTCGAGCCGCGTAGATCAAATGTACCTGTGTTTATCAACTCTTTTAAAGGTGTTTTTAAGTTATAAGTACTACACGAAGTTAAATACTTATTCGAAAATGTTTGAGGCGTATACGCGTTTCGTAAAAGAGAATTATTGAAACTTGTTCGATAAAGTTGTTTTAATTTTGCTGGCCGGAAAACGGAACTTTTCGTGAAAATTTTCCGCTGTTTGAAGATAGTTTTGTAAAGGAAAAAATTTTTTTTCTGGTTAAGTAGGGTTTGTCGTACTTCATTAGGTTTAAAAAACGAAAATATTTTTTTTTTAAATTTGAACCTTGGTAACTGGGTTTGATAAGTGTTTTTGATAAGAAGTTTTGAAAAAAAAACCAAAAAAGATTTTAATATAAATGGTTGGTGAGAGCGGGTAAATAACTTGACTTTTAACCTGTGGTTATTAGATCGTATATTTGGCGAAACTAAAGTTTTTCGGAGAATAACTTTTAATAATTGTTGATGCCCCCGTTGTTTAAAAACTGTTTTATATATGCGAGTGAAAGATTTTTTATCTACGACCTGATTTTGTAGAGATTTTGTGGAAGTTAATAAACTAGGGTTTAGTTGTTTTTCGTTTGTCTTTTTTTTAAATAAAGATAATTTTTTCGTATACGTTTTTGTGAAATTGTAGGTTAGTGTTTCGTTTCGGTTAAGAAGAGGTTTAACAGATACTAGTTTTATTAACGACAAGTTTGAAGAGTTATGTTGTTTAGAAGCTGAATTGGTAGAGCGGTTTCAGCGTAACCGTAGTTTGTCACGAGTAAACAAACTACTTACATTGTATATAAGTTTTTTTTTTCGTGACTTTTGATAAAACTGCAAACGTTTATTACGTTTCCTATACGACGTTTGTGATTGAAGATTTTTGCTTAGGTAAATATCTCGTAAAGAATAACTACCTACAGAACTTGTAGATTTATTATTAGTAAATTGGTAAGGTTTTGAGTACTCCCATTTTTTATGCGCAGATCTGTCTTGTTTACGCAAACGAGTGAGTGTAAAATACCTCTGTTGAATTGTTTTGTGAGTTAAGAAGCGTTTTATGAATGATAGTATACTGAATTTTGAACTTAGTTTTAGGTTGAGAGATTTAGTAAATATCTTATAACGTCTTCAATACATTTTTTTAAATCTGCGTGTAAAGTGAACATGATTTTTTATATTGCGGAATGTCCTTTTTTTTGAAGGTACTTGCAGGGTTAGAGTAACCGACGTATCTAACTGTTTACGTGAGTATTTAACCCGTTTAACGCTTTTTTTCGCATTTTGGTTATCACGGTGGGGCCCATAAGTTAAAGGCTTGTTTGTTACAAAATTATTTATACAGTTAAGTTTTTGTTGACCTAAAGTGACTGTGTTTACAACTTTAAAAATTTTCTTTAAATTAAAGTATGTTTTGTAATTACTTTTGTAACGCTTGAAACGCGATCTCAGTTTTTGCTTAAAAGGGAACATAGTGGATTTGCTTTTTAAAAACTTGATCTGATTACGTGGGGGGATTGCTAACCCATAAATACGGCGACTTAAAATGAGCTGAGTGCGTTTACGTAAAAAAGAGTTACGATTCCGAAACTTACCCTTTAGATATTTATTACGTGTTAAGTCTTTAGTACGTTTAGGGTGTTGTCTTAAAAATTTACGATATGTTTTTTTTGGTATACGATTGGGACTAGATAACTTTAGCTGCGAAAGTTTCATTTTTTTCAGTTTTTTAAGAAAGGTTGGGCGTGGTACCCGTGAAATCCTTTTTTGAGGACCATATTTTACAGCTTGCACTGTTATTAAGTTTTCTTTCCACGTATTATTGTACGACAAGCCGTACTCATAAGACGGTACGGTAGACCCAACGATTAAAATATAACGTTTTTTGAAACTTGAATAGTTATAAAAGAAGCTATTATTATGAAAAGTATGGACTAAAGTTTCGAGTACTTGTGTAGGCTTGCATTGGGAAGGGGAATTATTTTTAAACAAGGTTTTAATAAAGAAAGGTTTTAAATACCTTTGTAAATTTAAATACGAGATAGTGGAGTTTATAAGTGATGGTGAATTTAAAACGTGCTTACTTACAACCCGTATTTTGTTATAATTAGATAATTTATTTGTGAATTTAAGTGAGGTACGGACAATAAAGCCTAAAACCATATGTTTTTTTTTTTTTTTATATCTTGTTTTTTTTTTTTCTTCGAGGCATATTTTTTCTTAACAATTTTATAATTAATTTTTTCAATTTTTTTTGTCTTTAGAAGCGCTTTGCGTGTTTCACTAATAAAGGTACGTAACGACGTGTTGACATTGTACGCATTTCAAGCGTTTGACCATGTTCGTTGACCGCGAACAGGTTTACCTAAAGCATGACAACGACCTTTATAGGATTTAATTAAATATAAGCGTATAATTGTTAGTCTATATAAATCGGATCTTTGATTATTAACAGAATTGATTTGGGAGTAGATTACATTGATTGGTTTAACAAGTGGTGTTTTTTTTAAATTTTGATAATTTTCTAGTATATCGTGTCTTCCTGAGTTATTAAAAAAAGTCAACTCGAATCGGTCAATGAATTTAAATTTTACTCCGCTACCTAACCCTGGCGTTTGTTTAAATAACTCTTCAAAGGTTTGGTTTACGTAAAATAATTTTCCACCGTAGAAAAACCCTTTAGTTCAATAAATTTGTAATATATGTTCAAATCTCATGGATATTATTTTTTATTTTTGTTTTTTTTACGTAACTGTTTGGCTTTAAAGAGTGCGTAACGACGGTTTCACGTAAATTCACCCGCTTTAAAACCTACCATCCACTTATTAACTCGGCGGGTGTGTCATTTTTTTCCTGAATAAACTAGAATCTCGTGATTTACAAAAACATTCGGTATTGTTGAATTGCGGCCGTAAATCTTTTTCTCACGTGTGTGATAGACCTGGTTGGTCGAAATTAGGTATACCGAACGTCAGATATTAGGCGAAAAGTGGTTTAATTGTTTGTTTTTTATTACCCTTAACGAAAAGTTATACAAATTACCCATTAATTATAGAATTTTTATTTAAATTTGGTAGTTTTACCTCAAGGAGTTCTTTGATAGCGAATTGCTTTCGCGCGACCACCATGCGGATGATCGATTGGATTTTTTGCGACCCCACGCACAACAGATTTCTTACCGAAACGTTTCCCAAAACCAGCTTTATTCTGAACGCATTTTCTTTGTTCAGGTAAACTTACCAAACCTAAAGACCCTAAAGAGTACGTAGAAAATACTTTTTTGACACCCGAAGATAATCGTATTAACGCTGTACTAGTCAGAGAATTCATTTTTAGGATACATGCACTTGATCCCGTGCTTCGAGTATAGATTATACCTTTAGACGGTAATGGCTCAAGTAAACACACGGGTTTATTTTTCGGCAATAAACCAATAGTAAAAAAGTTGTGATCTAAAGCTAATAAAGGCGATAGCTCATAGTCACATTGATTAAAATCACTATAAGATTGTTTTAGACTTTTAAAACGTGCTAGTATGAATAGCTGGTGTTGGGACGAGGCTTGAACAAATGTAATAGCACCTGACGATAATATAAGTAACGAGATTAGTTTGTTTTTAGGTGGCACTAATACGAAACCTGCTGTAAAAGAAATATTTGTTGACCGAAATATGTAATTTACTTTCGGTTTGGAGAAATTTTTACTTCTTGACTTTTTAGTATTAACAACAACTCGACCTGTGTTATTTCGACCGGAACGGTAAGGAAGTTTAAGTAATAAGTTTTTAAGTTGTAGTTTAATAGGTAAGTTATTTTGAAAGAAAAACGATTGTCTAGAGCCGCCCGAAGTAATACCTTTCTGGCGTAATGATAAAGGTGGTGAAAATTTTACAGGATTAACTCGCATTATTTATCCGTATTACCTATGCATGATCAATAGTGAGACATGAATTAAGGTTTTGTAATAGGTAAGTATTATGTAAAGATTACATGTAAACCAATCTTTACATAAATCGTGAAGGATCTCTCTACTTTTGACCGTAACCGAATCGTTATGGAAACTAGGATGGTATGTTAAATTTTCAAAACAGGTATCCAAAGGGTAAGTTATCTCATTTTGACCTAGTGATGTGTACGAACTGGTCTGCACTAGTGACATTTTAGAATTAGTCGACTTATGGTGACTAAATAACGTATTTGATCTTACAAATATGCGATAAAGTAACTTTTTTGAACACGAAAAATTGTGAAAGCTTAAGTACGCTTCATTAGAATAACTTATTAAGTTAATGGTGTTAAAGTCCGGCATATGTGATAGTATCGGTGCGTAAGACATTGATTGTATAAATCGTGAGAATTGTTTTGATTGTATATAACTTAATGATCACCACTTAGTAATTTGTGCTAGTACTAGGAGTGAAGTAAAAAATTTGCGTTGAGTATATTTTTGACGTACAGATTGGGTTAAACCTCGTGTGAATTTTTTAAATTTAGTTGTTTGTCTAAAAACCTTAAAGGATTTTGTCTTAACTGAGAGGTTTAAGCTACAACTATTATTCGTTATGTTAGGTGTTAAATATGATCATTTCCGTACCATTCACTTGACGAATTTAATTCAGATAATGTAAACCCAATTTTCCCTTGAAGTTGAATAAGTCCGAAAATTAGAGCTTCGGCAGTAGGCGGGCAACCTGGTACATACGTGTCAACTGGTAAAATACGATCACACCCCCGAACTACGGAGTACGAATAATGGTAATAACCACCCCCGTTTGCGCAACTCCCCATCGATAAAATTCAACGTGGTTCGGTCATTTGCTCGTATAAACGACGTAAACAAGGCGCCATTTTATTAGTTAATGTTCCCGCGACAATTATTAAGTCTGCTTGGCGTGGTGAGGCTCGAAATATAATCCCAAAACGGTCCATATCGTAACGACTTACTGCGGCATGCATCATTTCAACGGCGCAGCAGGCTAAACCAAATGTTAAAGGTCATAACGAACCGGCACGTGCTCATGTAATTAAAGATAAAACGCGTGAAGATAATCATTCTAATTTCATTATTTATAGTTATTTTCGGAAACACCTCCTAACATGGTTTGAATACCCGCTAGGGCGGCTTACACCGTAGACTGAGCGGCGTTTTTTTTTACCAACCACCGGTGAAAAGTCAAAAGCCCCACGTATTGCTGTATAACCGACACCGGGCAGATCGTTTGCGCGACCACCTTCAACTAATACACGATTATATTTTGCACAGAGGTACCCGCGGCCAGGTAAACGAGATGTTAAGCGTAGACCGTTATTTAAATCGATTTTAGCAACGTGCCTAACGGCTGAGTTAGGTTTTTTTGGCGACATAGTCGTAATTTTAGTAACGATACCTTTTGCTTGGGGGCAACGTTTAAGTATGGGAGTTCGTGAAAAAGTTGGATTTTTGTATTTTAAACTTGATTTTCGGAGAGGTCTTTTACGTCGAACTGATTGAAGACATGTTGCCATTCTTATTTTTAAATTACTAACGCCTGCCACGAAACACCTAACCAATACATTAATACTGATACTGAAGAGAACACAATAAATTCCCGGACAGAAAGGTCTGCCGGAAGTTTTAATGAAAGGAGGTGTGAGTGACCAAACATTACATTCATTCACGATCGAAAAAAAAACGTTGGACCTAATAAATATAAAAATATTAGTATAAAAAGCGTTAATATCGGGAAAAGGTCAAAGAAAAAACTAAAGAACAGGAACTCAGAGACAAAAAATATTGACCCAGGAAAACCTAAAAATATCAGGCTATTTAATAATGTCATCAAAAATAACTTAGGACATAAAAAATTTAATCCACTAACTTCAGTTAAAAGTCGGGTTTTAAATCGTCGCGCGATTGCATCAACTAGAAGAAATGAATTAGTGGATAGTAAAGCATGGGCGATCATCATACAAAAACTCGCAAGCATTAGATTAGACTGACCACTTACGACACAAATAGTTAACCAATGCATTTCTACAACTGTCGAGTACGCCACTAACTTTTTCAAGTCTATTTGGTAAAATAATTTAAAGACCGCGTCTATAATACCAATAATCAGAAAAGGGTATACATAAATAAAAGTCGGCTCAAGGTGTATAGTAATCAACATCTTTAGCAATCCAAAGAATGCGAATTTTACTAAAACACCACTTAGAAAGATCGAAAAATTGGTAGATGCCTCAACGTGAGCTTTTGGTAGTCACCCGTAAAATGGTCAAATCGGAAGTTTGACCCCAAAGCCAAATAAGACACACAGGAATAAAAAGTTTACCTCAAACGGATTAAAATAGAAGTAGCTTATTAATGAAAATTGTGACGAGTTACACACAAAAAACAAGTACAGCAAAGCTAAAATTAAGAATAGAGCGCCGAATTGGGTTCAGAAGAACATTAAATAAGCCGCTTCGACACATCGGCGTGTTTTCGCGAACTTATATAAAATAAAGAATGATGGTATTAGTAACATCTCGTAAGCAAAAAAAAATAAAACTAAAGAGTCCGTAAAAAATAAAATGTAACCCGCCAATAATATAGTAACGCAATAAAACATGAAACTAGACAACTCGTCAATATTGTAAGTTAAACAAAAAACTATCGACAAGATTGTAATTAATAAAAAGACGTAAATGAACGGAAAAAAATAAACCTCAATAAGATTTAAACTAAAGTTATTAATATTTAAAATTTTAGTCGAAAACCAAGATGTTACGTATGTCAAATCAATTGAAGCTGAGTTAAGATAGATAATCTCCTGATAATAATCTAAAAGATAATGTAATATAGTAAAAGTTAAAAAAAAAAAGAATAGCGTACTTGTCATGAAAATTTTAGAGATGATCATTGTAATTTGAGATTGGTAATTGTTATTTCAAATAAATAAACGTAGTAAAAAAATTATTGACGTAACCATAATGATGTTAAAAGTCATATAATAAATATATCCGTACCACAACAAGAAGATATACGTGCGAATGCTTAAACTTTTGCGTACTAAGGTAAAAAGCGTTCATTAGGTATTTTAGTTGATATATTTCAAGGTAGAAAATACATTTGCTTTGAATACGCATTTAATTCAGATTTTACAGGTAACCGTGATTTGATCTGATTACAAAAATACTTTGCACGACCTGGTCGAAGATTTTTGAATTCAAATAAGTTAATTCCGCCTGGTAGACAGCCAACTCAACCAGATAGTTTACCTTTTCCTTTTCCCATACGAGAACCTGCAACTTTTTTGGATAACGGTAGATGAGGAAAAAGGTTAAATCAAATTTTACGGGATGTTTTATCTGAGCGTTTAATTGACTTTTTTAGAAAAATTTTATAACGAAATATTTGTTTACCTGTTACCCATAAAGGCTGTAACGTCCTTAAAGAAAAGTCTCCATAAAGTAATCGTTCGCACTTTGGAAATATTATTTTTCGACTTTTATGTCGGTTTTTGAATTTAAATTTATTCGGTCTCAATGACATTTTTATTTAGATGTGGTAGAGGTTTTACATTAAAAACCATATTACGATAAGTAATAAATCGTCAATGTAGAGTAAACCTAATAATAATAAAGTTAAGAATGTGATCGTGAAGTAATAGTAATAAAGAGTATTCTTTTCTACTGCGTTTATATGGATTGGTGTAATTGGGAGTGAGTTAGTTGAATGTAAAAAACGTATATTCTGTATGTAAAAAAATAACCCAATAAATAGTAAAACAAAAAACAATAGATATAAAAGAACGAAAGCGTTATTTACTAAAAGAGTTAATATAAACAGTTTTGAAAAAAAGCCAATAAACGGTGGTACGCCTGCCATTGAGAAAATAATCAACGTAATTGTTGTTAAATAAAAACTATTAAAGCTAAAACCTTGAAATGATTGCAGTGTTTTAAATGCTGTTAATGTTGAATTGAATAGGGTTCAGAACAGGACTATTAACGAGATATTATAGATTATCATATAAGTAAACAACAGTACGTTCGCATCGTTAAATAAGTTGATATATAACATTTTTATTAAACTTATACTAAAAATACGATCTGATTAACGAGTAGATTTTTCCTTCGACGGTAAACGAGTTTACGATAAAAATTGAAATGAGACCTATTGTGCTCGTTAAAATAGCTGCGTTTTATAGTTGAGTTAGTGATACGTTTTGGAAAATCTTGTATTCATAGTTTTTTTCGTTTGGTGTTTTTAGGACTTTTGACGACTGCCATTTTTATTTTTACATCCAGAATATTAAAGATGTTTGGTGAATCGCTGACAGAGACAAGAATACAAATAGTGAATTAAGTATACTACTTATAGCAAGGAATATTTTTAAATAATACGAATCACATATAATAAAAAGTAGAGTTAACAGTCCCGTTAGTGTAAGTAGTATCATAACCGATGAGTAAAAGTAAAATATGTCGGCAAAATATGAATTTAACAAATGAATTGTGAATAAAAAAAATAAAAAATAAAAAAAACAAATATAAAAAAAAAGAGTGTAAAAAGGCAATCCTTTAAAAAACGTTGGTTTATATAAATAAAGTGGAGCGATACCAGACTTAATAAAAATGCTCAGCAGCATTATAAATCACACTAAACCAAACGAAGTTAGGTCTTTGTAACTTGTAACTAATGTTAAGTAACTAAACACATGCTCTATTGTAAACCAATCCAATGTATGAATTTTCAGATATAAAAGTAGTAAAAATAAAAATAAATTTAGGGCCGATACCAAAGAGATTCAAAAATAGTAAATTAGGGATTGTAAAAAGGTGTATGGGGTTGAATTTTGAAATAAGTTACCGAAAGACAATTGACTATTACGATAAAAATACGTTGATGAAAACGTAGAAGTCACAATTAATAGAAAAATAATTGCTGAAATAACTTCGATAATAAAAATCATAGTGAGTACAGAGTTAGACATAAAAAGTAATAAAATTCAATATAAAAAGTTATATAGAACGATATAATAGTCATATATTTCCCTCGAAGTTAAATATGTTGAAGTAAATAAAACTAAAAGAATTAATAAAAATATAAAGTGAATGAAGTACGTAATTTTAAGTTGATAATTTGCGTAGATTATATGACCGAACCATGCCGAGGTTGTTGAAAATTCTCATAAAAATAGAGGCAAGTAAAACAATATAAACGAGGTTAGTATTAGTGGTACGGCGTCAAGAGAGTTCATTTTAGAGTAAGTCGACTTAGTTTTGGTTGTGACTGAATAAAACTTATTGGTTAATGTTGGGAGACAGTAGAATAAGAAAGAAAATAAAAAAATAATATAGGTAGTTGGGGCAAATAAAGCGAATGTTCATAAATTTGATTGTGTAATGAAAAACATAATTTATTATTAGCTTTGCTTTAACTATACCCATAAATAAACTAGTAGTGTACTAAAGCTTAAAATAAAAATAAAGTGTAGAGACGTTGAATTTATATTAAAAGTAGTCAGATAACCGGGTAAATAAATTACGCCCCACAATATAATATTTTGAGTTGAGTAAGTACACATTACAAAAAGTATTGCCAAGCAGTAATATTTAAGAAATACCGAAAATATATACATTACTCATGCCTGGACTTGAACCAGGACCCGTAATGGACAAGGTTTTAAGCCTTGCGTGTCTACCAATTTCACCACACGAGCTATAAATACCTAGCTTTATTTTATACTTTGTTAGCGTAATTGCATAAAGTTTTTGTCACAAGAAGTGAACGAGAATTTAAAGTTTTTTAAGAACAATAAGTTTGTTGTGAAAAAGGGAAACGTTTCACGGAATCTTAAGATCGAATAAATTGATTTGTTAACAGAGTCACATTTTGATAAGTGATGTATACTAGACTTGAACGTGATACTGAATGTGTAAAGTTTTAATGTGAATTGTTCTTGCGAATATGTTTTGTGCGCCATTGGCGTTTTAAGTTTAGTCGTTTTAGTTTGGGTGATTTTATGTATAAAGAAAGAAGGTACATGTTGACTTTCATTAAATTTAGAGTATGCTCCTTTAGTGTACAGTAATCAAATTAGTAAGATATAAGATTGTTTAATTAAGATTTTGTTATGGTTGTGTTTATGGGAATTTGTTGTAGCAAGTGAGAGGTTTGTGATAGTATTCGGAGTAATAAAAGAGGTAAATTTTAACGAATATCTGAAATGTTTTGATGCTGTGAGTGGTTTGCGTTTTTTTTGAAGGTGAAAATTCATAACTCAAGCTAGCGGGATTCGAACCCGCGTTATTAGATTGAAAGACTAATGTCCTAACCCCTAGACGATAGCTCGTTGGATTAAACCTATTTATACTCCCTAAAGTATATTGATGTTATTTACTTTAGTCGAAATAAGAATAATTGTTATAACTGAACTGAGACGTTTTTTTGAACTAATGTGTCCTTTAATGGGTCATAGAAAAGCTCTTTTACCCCTATCGACGGGAATAGCTTTTGAAATGGGGATGTGGTGTCGCCATACTGTAACATTAAATTGCGTAAGTCTTTTTTTCCACTAAAGTTGACACCGTGGAGCTCGGAAATTTCACGCTCAAGTCAATTGGCAGCGGGGAATAGCTCGGCAATCGAATCAGAAGCATCGTTAATTTTTAAAAACTTGGATTTTGTTGCAGAGTTGGAAGTTTGTGTAAATAAAAAAATTCGGTTTTGAGAATAAAAGGAATGGAAATTGTACACGATAATTGTGTTTTGAGCTTTTGATCATAAATTGGGTTTGTTGATCGAACTTGAAAATGAGTGTAAGACTTCATAAGCTAGCATATCACTTAGTTGCGTCGTGTAAAAAGGTGTCGCTAATTTTAAATGGGTACAGAGGTAGAATAAATGAGAATTACTGATTACTATGTTTATATTTTTTGATCTTTGGGACAAATTAGAGGAAAAAGAAAAGTTAATTTTCCATAAAATGTATTTAAAAAATAATTTAAAATTTAAATTCAAGTGTTTTAAGTCGGATTCGAACCAACGACCCCAGAGTTTTCAGCCCTGTGCTCTACCAACTGAGCTATTAAAACGGTTATTGTATATATCAAGTAATGGTCTATACAGCTACTTAGGTCTATGTGCTTTGGTTTGATTCAATATCAAGCAGAAAACTGACTAACTGCTAATAAAAGAGGGGATGGCTGAGTGGTCGAAAGCGGCAGACTGTAAATCTGTTAGGAAACTCACGTTGGTTCGAATCCGACTCGTCTCATATCAAATAAATAATGAAATATAGTTATAAAATTCCTTTTTATAAATACTATAATAATAATTATAATATATTAAATAACTATAATTTAACTTTACTTAAAAGTAACACGTTGAAATATAATACCCTGTTTAATCTATTGAAAACAAACAAGACAATGTCGTTTAAAAAAAACCTATATAAACATCACAATGTGAAAAAAACATTAGCTTTAAATTATAAAAGAAACAGATTTTTTCCTAATATACACACACTAAAAGGAGATAATTATATTATGCTCTCTTTAGGTATGTTCATGAAATTTTTCTTAAAAAGCAAGTCTTTTTTGCGAAGTAAATCAATGTACTTAATCTTAACTAGTTTTTTACGAAAAATATTAATTTTCTCTAAATTTAAAAGTCTGATTCTTATAATCTCGAAGACACCTCTCTTTCTTAAAGAAATTCTTTCGAGTTTAAACGAACCTGTAATTAATATTTACAAGAATCCGTTCAGTGAAGAATACATAAATGAAAAATCTATTATTAACAAATTTAAATTCAGCTTTATTTTATTTTTAAACAATGTAGCCTTTACGAAACGTAAACTAAAAAAAAAAGGTCGACTTAAACGAAAAATAACGAAAAGAATAATACTTTCTAACCGAGTTGTAGATTAGCCGTTAAGTTCCTTTTATTTTCTACTTTATAAACAACAAAGCGTTGAGTGGTAAGATAACAGCACCGCCGAGCTTAATAATAAAGATAAGTTGATTTATTTTTAAACAAAAAACTCTAAATGATGTGGATTTTACTAATATTTAATTTTATGAGTTTGACTGTGGCTCGGAGTGAACGCGTGCGCGGTGTCTTGACACATGCGAGTTTAACTAAAATTAAAAATTAATTTTCGTAGCGCAAGGGTGAGTAATATATTTAGAATTACCGGTAAGATCGTTTAAAAAACGAATATGAAATTTAGTATGGCTGGTTTTTATTTAAGCCAGTAAGTTGCCCTCTTAATGGCGAGACTCGAAATTGTGTTTGAATAAAGTAAAGTTCCTAC
>Ga0315316_10000669_pt1 | contig 23008 bp, 16 predicted proteins | sample M160m3416metaG_FD_203702 | JGI IMG/M metagenome (GOLD analysis project Ga0315316, IMG submission 203702) | Ammonia-oxidizing marine archaeal communities from Monterey Bay, California, United States - M1 60m 3416 | ecosystem: Environmental > Aquatic > Marine > Intertidal zone | place: USA... | reverse complement strand
TTCTTCACCATAAGCTTCAAAATCATTTTCAATATTTTTACCTTCAGCATCTTTCATTATATTACCGTCAGCATCTCTTTGAAATCTATAGTTAGCGTCTATTCTTCTTTGTATAACTCTTTGTTGTTTTGGTGATAACTTAGCCATAAATTCTTTAACAAGTTTTTGACCTTGTTGACTTAAATTACCATTTTCATCTTGTACAGTTGACTTTAATATACCATGTAAAAGTTCGTGAGAACCTACAGATATGGCCTCTGTTTTTAATGCCTGATCTTTATTTATATACCAATTACCTGATCCATCAAAAAATCCATCTGTATCTCTTACATTATCAAAGTATCCATCTGTTACAGATTGTTTTTTACCGATCTCTGATTCTTCATAAGCTTTTTGATAATCATCTTGGTTATCTACAACAACTTGATTTACACCAGCAGCGTTAGCATATGCTTGTGATGTATTTAAGTTATTATTTAATGATTTATGTAAATGATCTTTGTATAATTTTTTATTAGCTTCTACAGCTTTATCAATATCTTGTTTAAGTAAATTAGCAGTTTCAGTTGAAACAGGGTTTTTCTTATTAGATAATTTTTTAGAGTTAGTGTTTATAATATCAACATTTGTAGCATAAGACATAAGATCTTTACCACCTAACATCCTAACAACTTTAGATGTTTGGCTTTGTTTTAATACTATTTCTCTACTTAATATATCTTGCTCCACATTTAATCTATCTCTTACAGATTGATCTTCAGTTTGTAGAATCTCTTGTTGTAGAGTATTTAACCTTTTCATTCTTTCGTTAATATACTCTTGCTCATGCTTAGGTCTCATTAATACCTCAGCTCTTCTTTGTGCAGTGTTACCCGTTAAACTATTAACACCTTGTAAACCTACATTTATACCACCACCCATAAAAGCACCTATAATACCTTCATCATATATCTCGTGCCATTTTTTACGCTCACCAGCGGCCATACCTAAAGTTAAAGCTCCACTCCAACCGCCTATTTTATCCCACTCTTCACTTTTACCTATACCTATGGTAATATCAGTTCCATATATTTTATCTACACTATCTAACCAATCAACAGCCATAGCTTGTGCCATTTCAGTACCACCTTCACCAACCATAGCTAAACCAGTAGTTTTTAAGAATCTACCTGCTTGACCTATTGCTAAATCTTTTACAGCGTTTTTAGCAGCAACATCTCCTACTTTCATTAATTCTCTATACTTACCCATTGCTGGTTGTAATATAAATCTTCTAGAAAGCATATCACCAAGATATTCTATCGCTCCTGTACCAGCTCCATTTAGCATTAATAATCCATTAGCCATTTCAGGATTTTCCATAAAGTTCTCGTCCCACTTACCACCAGCATGCGAAACAGCTAAAGCAGCTATAGCTTTTGGATGTAGCATAGAAACAAAACTTGTCCATGATGATAAACCACCATCTAATATTCTATCTCCAGCTTCTAATAAATCACCATTTGCAATAGCATCAGTAATACTTTGATCATACTCAGGTTGCTTTGCATGTAGCATTTGTAATCTTCTATCTATATCAGCACTTGTTGCAAAACCAAAAAATCCATTTTCTTTAAAATTTTTTCTATTTGCTATTTTTTCTTGAGCTGATAATTTGTTAAATTCTAGTTTTGATATATCTGACCATTGAAAACCTGGTTGCCCAATAGCATTAGCTTGTTCTTTAAGATCGTCCCATTGATCACTTAGATCAGCTGGTATTCCTGCTAATTGCTCAGCACCAGCTACTACATCCCCAACAAATCTATTAAGACCTATTTCAATATTGTCTAGTTTTCTTTCCCAAAAACCCGATTTTTTCTGTATGTATTGTGATTGTTCTGCGGAAGGTGCTCCGCCTGTGTATTTATTATAGAACGCATTTATAAACGTATCTTGATCCTGCTCCATTGCGTAGGATACTTTTTTATTTAGCTCCGCATCACTTAAATTCGGAGCGTATTTAAGATACATTTGTCTATATAAGTCTTGCATATTGATTATATTAAATCATTGTCAATACCAGATCCACCACCGCCGGGTATACCTAGTACTTCTAATAACATATTTAAATGTTGTGGTTCGCCAGGATCAATACCTTTTCTAACAGTCCTGCTACCAATTTTTAAATCATAAGTTCCATCGTCATAACCTTCTACGCTAACCTTACTGTTTAATGGTAACATATTAGTTATTTGTTCAAGATCACCGGTATTCCATATATCCATTACTTGTTTATAGCTTATATTAGACATCATGTTACCAGCTCTATTTTTCATGCTGTAAGCTTGTTCAGCAGCTTGACTAATACCACTCATCCAATTGTTAATTACAAAATCCCTTAACTGTTCATGATTCTTTTCATTTAATAAAACTAAGTTTGGATCGTTAGGATTATCCATGTCTATCATTGGGTTTCCAAGAAAATTATCAACAGCTAATGATATTAAACCTTCTCTACCTGCTTTTGTAGCTAACTCTCTAACTTGTCTTCTGTACATAAATTCAGAGCTTTCATCTATAGGCATAGCGTTTTTATAAGCTTGTTGGTTAAGTTTTAACAAATCATCTACACTTTGAGCGTTCCTGTTAAAGTATCCGTTAACATCATCTAAAGAAACCATACGGCCATCTTCCATTTGAACCATCATTTTACCGTTTTGTATCGCTACTTCGTAATTATCTTTAGCTGATAATTCTTTTAAATCATCTATTTTAGATCCTCTAGATACTATACCAGCGTCAAAGTCTTGTAAAAATTCTGTCTTTGTATTTTTAAAATTATCTAGACTTGTGCTTAATCCCCTTATATCACCTTGTATCGACTGCATTTTAGACATAGTCTGCATGTACATAGGACTTCCTGGTCTTACATTTGGATTTGCTAATTGTCTCGCTAATCTACCATATAACATACGTTGGTTATTTAAGTATTCTGAAGTAGGACCTCTCATACTACCATTAACTTTTTCAAGTTCAATACTAGGCATTTGATCTATGTATTTTCTAACATTTCTGTCTTGATACATTTTTTGCATAGCTTGTTGCTTGTTATACTCGGGGTTACCGAATAACTCATAACTTTGAAATTTAGGTGCTGATGTAAATGCACCTTCCATTAATCCTTTATTTGCTCTCATATTTTTAACCTCCTAAGAATCCTTTAATTTTATCCATTGCTCCACCTGCTGCACCACCAAATCCTCCGCCAGCGGCAACTTCCATAGCGCCACCCATAACATTACCAATACCATCTGTTATACTTTTTGTAGCAGCAGCTCTAGCTTCATTAGCAGCACCTAATCTACTTTGTGACATGCCTAATAATGTTTCTGTTTTAGCGGCTTCTGCATCTCTAGAAGCTTGTGCACCTTGTATCTGTGCTGATTGAACATTAGAAGCTCCTTGAGCAGCAGCCATTTGATTAGCAGCTTCTTGTTGACCAACACTAGCTGAAGAAGCTTGTAAGTTTTGTGATTGCTGACCAGCCATTGCTTGGGCTAAAGCAGCAATACCAGATCCACCCGCTGCAGCATTCATACCTCCCATGGTATTAGCTAAAGCTTGGTTCTGTTGTTGCATAGCCATATCTGCCGCTTGTGTGTTTACGGTTAGATCTTCAAATGTATTTTCCATATCGGCTGCAAGATTAGACGTATCTAGGTTTTCATATCTAGCTTTGTTGATAGCTAGTTCTTTCTCAGCGGCTCTTTGTTCTCTTCTTCTCTTACCTCCACCTATGATACCACTGGCTATACCAGTTAAACCCTGCAATCCTTGCGTTACTGCTCCTATCATATTTTTATATTTTATTTATGTTATTATAATTACACATTATTTGCTACTTTCAAATATTTCACTTCCAATGTCGAATAGTTCACATTGTGACTCTTCATCGTTAACCATTTTTATCTCAGCGTAATAACCTCTCATTGCTGATAAAGCTGATCTACTATCTTTACTAAATAGTATAAAATCAGTACCAGTAGGTCTAGTTGTTGTTCCACCTATATTAGTTGTAACTGTTGTATCTGTTACATCTGTTATAGTACCCATTTCAGTTATAACAGGTGGTGTTGCTGTATTCTGGTAATATGATGTATCACCGATTTGTACAGAGTCATTCACATGTGGAAAAGTCATTGTTATTGTAGGCATAATATTATGGGTTTGATGCTAATGTTACGTTTACGTTTATTTTTGGTACTGAAGATGATGTTACAGTTTCGCTGAATTGTCCAGACCATGTATACGTTAAGTCTTGACTTGAATCAGTACCAGTTAAAGTACCTTTTGTTATAGTTAAGTTATCAAAACAAGACGTTGTATTACTTGTACCAGATCCTTCTGATATAGCTAAAGTAATTTCAGAAAGTGAGTTACCGTAGAAATTACCAAATATAGTACCAGTACCAGTAAGGTTAGTATTATTAGCTGTACCTATATATATTATCTTACCGTTTGTTGTGCTATAAGTACCATCGTTATATGTTATTTTAGGTATGTTTATAAAACCACCGTTACCACCAGTAACCTCACCTAGTAACATTAATGATCCACCACCGCCTGATCCACTAGCTCTATCAAACATAGAATCTAAATTTAATTGACTAGTTGTACTTGCAGATCCGTATCTATCTATAAATGCTTTACCAGTTATAACCATTGTTTTTGGTGTTGGTGTATTGTTAATAACTACACTAGTTAAATCAAAGTCCCAATCAAAGTCATTACTATTATAATTAGAGTAATCAGTTGTTTCTGGATCTCTTGTTTGACTTATGCTTGTAGCAGCGGTTGCTGTTATTGATAAGTCAGCTGAGAATAATGATGATCCTTCTACTGGATAACTTAATGCCGTTGAGGTTTTTGAAACATTACTAGATGTAATTGTAAAATCTCCAGAAGCACTTGAAGCACCTAGCGTTAAAGTTACATCAGCATATTGATTTAAATCAAATGGATGTTGTACTGTTCCATTTGCGTTATATATATTACCGGCTAAGCTTGTAGCTAATGTTGTAGGTGACTTACCTGCTAAAGTTATTTGATATACTTTACTACTTGATGTTTGAACAAAGCTTACAGGCACAGTATATATTCCTGAGCTAGGTATTGTTAGCGATGTATTTCCTGTTTCAAAACTATCACCATCCCAATAATTAGCAGTACCACTATCAATAACTCTTTTAAATGTAAACGTTGCGCCAGGTTTACCGTAAACGTGTATATTTTTATCTTCTGCAAATCTAGTAAGACTAGGTCTTCCTTCAACTCTATAACCTGTTATGGTATTACCTTCAACCGTAGCGCTGGCCACTGTTGCAGCGTTAAATTCTATTTCATCATCACTAGTGTCTTGAGCAGGAAATCTATATTTTATATTAAATATACTTCTGTGAACATCTGTTAATGTTTTACCACCAACACCTATTGTAATGTTACTGTAACTACCACTACTTTCTTCTTGATCTTGTCTAGTAATCTCGTATTGGCTTTCTTTTAATGTATCTTGTTTTAATATTTTAAATTGTGGTACTGATTTAAACACGTTAGTTGCTGGATCAATTGTCATTGTAAAACTAGCAACCTTATCAAATGTTACTCCATCATAAGTTGCTTCAAAACCAGTAGCCGCATTTTTAGGTTCAGCTGTTGCATTACCACTACCTTCATAAGCTTTAGAAAATGTTACATCACCATTTGTATTGTGACTTAACACAAGATCATGTAGTTTATAACGCTTAACAACTCCGTCACCAGTAACAGCTATATTATTAGTAACATCATTATTAGGCATGTTAACACCATCAGTAATATTTACCGTTGCTATAACATTTAATCCACTTTGAGCAAATGTTATACTACTTATGTAGCTATTACCAGAAACGTTAACTGATAAATCGCTAGCTGTAAGTGTACTTCCTGCATTAGGTGTTATTAATATAGTTAAAGTAGAACTATTTGAATGTACTTCAGTTGCAGGTGTTACTTCAATTTTAGCACCTGGGTTTGTTGTATTGGCTATACCTGTTAAATTTACTATAAAGTTTCTGTCAGCAGGATTTACATCACCAGCTAAACTACCAGTGAAATGACCAATACCTTGCACGCTAAATTCTTGACTATCTAAATTAGCTAAAGTAGTAGCATCACCTTTTATATGGTTATAATATCTATTTTCTTTTTTCTCAAATTGTTTTACAAAACCTTCTTGTTGATCTGTGTTTATATATTCTGCAAACCAACCTTTAGTAAATGTCTCTGTAGCGTTACCATAGTTATATGTATAAACTCTTGATCTACTACCACTATAATTTAAAGTTTTAAAACCTTTTATTGTTTCAGAAGCATCATTAATTAATAGTGTTATAGATGTTTGATCTGAGTCTTCTCCATAAAAACTATTTCTTTGTTCATTTGTATGTACCCAAAGTTCTCCGAGTTTCATACTAAAGTATTTATTATTTAAAGCACAAGCTGCTTCTGGCACAAACGTTTTAAAGCTTGGCCAACCACCTACTTTTTCGTCAAAAGCTACAGTTGTATTATTAAGGGTTAAATTATATAAACCTTTACTACCATCATAGCTACCTAATAACAAATTAGAAGTTGGTAGGTTGTCTTTAAAATAATCTCTCATACCATTTTCTGATATAGCTGTTAAACCGTCTCTAGACAGTCTTAAAACAGCTCCTCTATTTTTATCAGTAAAGTAGCATCTAAAAGCATAACTAGCAAAAGACTCAGGGTTTTTACTAATACCATAGTTACCAATAAAAGGTACTGATTGACCTAATACTCTATTGGTAGCTGTTAACTGTTGATTACCACCAGCTTCATATAAAGCGTCTTTATTAGCTAATACTTTTAAAACTTTATCTTCACATAATACTATTAAATCTGTATTTCTTGCGTGTAGTTTTTGTATACCACCATAATGTGGATTTAAATCTTTTGTTATAGATTCACCTTGTATAAATTGATTTAATCTATTTATACCACTTGTTGAGTTAAATATACCTGAATATATTAAACCATTTTTTCGTTGTTCTTCTTTATATTGCTCTGCTAATACTGTAGATACTTTAACACCTTTATCTATTTTAATAGCATTAAAATCATCTCTTAATCTATCAGACTCAACACCATTACCATATGAATAACAGTTCTTAAATACTAAAGCATGCTCTGTTCCATGTTGAGCTATTGGTAATGTATCACCAGTTTCATAGTAGAAATCTAGATCAATAGCTTCTTTCGGTTCTGTTTCCCAAATTGCCGGGTTATCAGATGTTAAAACTTCGTTATCACTACTTATAACTTTTTCTACAATTTGTATTTCATCTATTTTATCACTACTAAAAGTAAATGTATCTTCATATGGAGTTTTATTAAGATGATGTTCAAACTCTATTCTGTAGTGTCTACGTTTACTACTTTGTAATCTTTTTCTACCAGTTCTTCTATATTTATAAGTTACTGTACAACCTATAACCTTATATACTTCACTAGTATTATTTGAGCTAGATCCTTTCATTCTAAATAAAGTACCAGCTGTTGATAAAGCTTTTAACCAAGAATTTATAGTGTTTGATTTATCAAAACTTCTATCTTTATCTTTAGGTGCGCCAGCCCAAAGTACCGTCATAAACCTACTACCTAAAACAGGGTGACCATTATTTGCTGATTGTACTTTATTATGTTTAGATCTGGTATCGTACCAAGAAGCTGCCTGCGTACCATCACCTGGACCAGTGTTGGGAGCATTATCAAATATCTGTCTACTATTTGATATTCCAAACTCAGCTTGTACATCTGGGTATGTCTCTATAATATTAGTATCAAACTCAGAATCTCTATTTATCTTTGCAAAAAATCTACCATAAAATTCTGGTTTTCTTTCAAACTTTTCTTCAAAAAGTATTATTGATAATGACGTACCACTACTACCATTACTAGATGCTAGGGATAAGTTAGCTAACATAGTTTCACCTTCTTTTAAAGGCTCATCAATACTAACTTCATATACATGTTTTGAACCATTGTTAGTATCTTCTTGACCAGTATAACCACCACTTACTATATTATATCTATCTGTTTTTTGACCACTAACACTAATCTGTACTAAACCATCTGATGTAAATGCTTTTGCAAAACTAGGATTATCTAATGGATCAGGACCTCTAAATCTAAATGTTGTAGCACCAATTTGAGGTAGGTTAGCAGCAGCAGTTTCACCATCAACTTTACCAATAGCTTTTTTGGTTAGTTTAATAAAATCAGGAGCTTCATTTTGTATATCTAATACTTTATATCTAGCTTTTGTACCAACAAATTCATCTGAATCGTGTTGTTTCTTTAATATTATATAACTATCTTCTGCTATTTTATTTCTTTCAGATGAAGGAAAACTTAACCAAACATTACCATCTTCAGCTAGATAATATCTATCCATTGATAAGTTGTAATACTCGTTAGATGTTTCTTTTATATAATATTTAAAATGTGTGGCCCAACTAGGAGGTGTGTTACTAGCTTGTACTTTTAGTGTACTAACTTTTTCAGCAAATGCTTTAGGTACTTGTCTAGAAGCTGATTGACTTGTAAATACAGGTGTTTGTCTATTGTATTTATCAAGATAAACAATACCAGCTTGATATGTCCTAAGTGACTTTATAGATAATTCAGGTTCTTTAACAGTTGTTATATCCGCCGTATCAACGCTTAACGTAATATCTGGTAAATTATACTTAGGTATATCGTATTGTTGTTGATAGTTAGCGTATATTAATCTATTAGCTGTTATCTCTTGAGCTTTAGCTTTTCTTGGAACATTATCCCAAGGCCTTAACATTTGGTTTGACTCTACTACTTTACCTATTAATTCTGATTCTAATTTATAAGATAAATCAAAAGTATTATATGAGTCTCTTTTTAATGTGTCTACAACATATACATTATTGTTGTTAGATTCTTTGTATAATATATCAACTTCCTCTACATCAACGGGTCCAGATGAGGGTATTGTTATAGTTAAATCTCTTAAAGTATTTATCATACCTACATTGTGACCATCTGATGATAAGTATTCAAAGGTCGTTGGTAAAAAAGCTAATTCACTAAATGGAGAAAATACTGAATATTCACCACTTGTATATTTCCATCTATAACCAAACCTTACCATTTTCTTTTCAAACAACACGCCCTCTTCTTCTAATAAAGCTTCCCATGGTAAAGCAATATAAGCTACTTCTACTGGTATACTTTGTATTTTACAGTTAGCACTACCACCACTATTTGATACACTAGTTACTCTAACTTTTATTTCGTAATCTATAGCTGAATCTAATTCTTCATATGTTGCTGTTAAAACTAATATATCACCAGTTTGAAAAACAGATTGTGGTGAAAATGTTAATGCTACTGAAGTTCCAGAAGTTTTACCATTACCATCTATATCAGCAAATAATGAAGCTGAAGAGTTAGTAACTAATACAGGTGATGTACCTGTACCATTACCACCTCTTTTAGATGCGGACATTGCTATTGTAGGTGCTGTTATTGGTGCTTGCTTAGCAACTGTTATGTGTTCTTCTGTAAAAGCAGAAGCAGCGGATAATTGAGTAGATAGTATTACTTCTCCAGTAAATTTAGTATGTGTTGTAAAATCTCCATTACAACCTGACTTGAATACTTCAATATCTATTTTTTTAGGTTCAGAATTATTATCAGTCCAAAATAACATACCATCTAAAACATTAATACCAGTTATATACTGGTCAGATGTAAAATTTAATATATTATTAGCATCTACTAAAACAGGTGATATTATACCCTTAGCGTCATCATACTCTGCAATACAATCAGCTTCATCAGCAGATATAAACCAATATATCTTATCAGTCTCGTTATTTAGCACATGTCCTATACACACTGGATTTGTTAAGCCAAATTTAGATCCCCAATTAGCCGTTATACTTTGAGTGTTATCATTATATGTTTTACCGCTTATTTTAGTATTACCTCTAACGTTTTGAACACTACCTACATCACTACCTTCAGATGTAGAAATCTCTATATTCTGGGCATCTCTGTATTCTCCATTAGGTACTAATCTCTCGTCCAGGTCTTTATTCATTTTACCTGCACGAAAGTGATGTTTAAATTCTGGCATATTTTAGTGTTTTATGTGCTTAGATTTACCTCTCATTATCTGTGTAAGCTCTTCAGCTTTGTAGTTAGATAATCTTAGTTTAGCTTTACGCATCTCAGCAAATCTCTCTTTTTTAAATCTTGCTACTAAATACTCAGGTGTATTTACTCTAATTGCTAGAATAGCATGCGCGATCCATTTGTATACAGCTTCTTCAGCAAATTTGTGAACTTGCATTTCACCGTCAGTACCTAACGTATCACTTATATATTTTAATATAACTGTCTCTCCGCTTAACTGTGAGCTAAAGTTTATCATACCTCTAGCTGAATCAATATAGAAAAGACCATTTGAAGAGGCGTTTTCTGGGTTTATACCATATCTACCTCCTAAGAAAAATGTTTGATCTACATCATCATTTTCTTCATTTATATTATCATTTAACCTACTGTTACCAGAGTTTTTGAATTCTTCCCATGTGTCAGAATCTCTTTGTACTAATAAACTACCATCAGTATCAAATAGATAGTTAAAATCTCCATCTTGTAAAATTGAGGTAGGATTACTTGTTTGTCTAGCTGGATAAAGTGGTTGTTCAATTCCATCATTACTTAATCTTGAAAGTTTTATATAACTAACAAAATCTTGTGGCATTATCATAGTCAGATCAGGACCGATCTCAACTTCTTGTGATTTCTCTGATCTTAATGTATCATAACTAAGTTCAGCAATACATCTTTGAGCATGGAAATAAACATCAGCTCTTTTCACTTTATGTATTATCTTATCTAAACCAACATAAGATATTATAAAGTTATTTACTAAATCTTTAATACCTATATACTGATACGTGCCATATTGTTCTGATGGATTTGTTTCCTGTAATGTTACCACTAAACCATTTAATGGTGCTCCAGTTGAAGCTTGCACAGTTGTGTTTACACCAGAGCTAGTAAAAACAAGATTATAACTGTTATCAACAGTTGTATCCGCTCCACCAGTTCCATTGTAAGTATAGTTACTAGATATTATCTCAATACCATCTATAAATACTCTTATCTGAGATTGTTGCGTCGGTCTTTCAGATGGAAATGCACTATCAGGTAAATTAAACGATGTTAAACTACCATTAGCTGTATCCCAACTATATGACTGATTATAGTATGACTCTTGTGTTGTTGCTCCTAATAATCCCATTTATTATAATTTTTCTTGTTGTTTAGCTTGTAACTCTTCTTGATTAGCAATACTATATACATCTTGTTGTTTGATTATTATACCAGCTAATTCTAATATTTTTACTATTAAGTTAGGTTCTTCAGAAATATGAAGATCAAAGTCTGTACTATTGTTAGCGTTATATAATGCTTCATCTAATACAGTTGTATAAGACCATTCTACATCAGAAGGTCTAGCTATATAGTTACACACTACGTTGCTTGTTATAGTTGTTGGATAAATTTGTATTGATCTTGATAAACCTATTTCGTTTTGCTGTGTTGATGTTTGAGTGTTACCTGAATTATCTCTAGGTACAACACTACTAGTTCTAACATATACAGGTCTATTAACTGTAGGTTCTGTTAAAGGTGAGTTTAATATGTGATGAATTTCATTTTGAGGTATTTTTTCTATTTCTAAAAATTGATTATTACATAAAGAATATAATTCACCCATTCTGTAATAAAAAGGTAAAGTACCTTGTCCTGTTTCACCTGTTTGGCTAGACATTACAACTGGTTCTCTATATCTTTCAAAAATATCTATTTTTTCCTCGATCAAATCTATCATGTCAGAATACGTAGTATCGTTTCCTGGTTTATTTCTAAATTGATCTAAATCATAAAAGTATTGCTCGAATATGTCCATTTGAGCTTGATTAGCTAATAAGTTAAACTCTTGAGGTGTTATATAACCTCTTTGTTCTTTATTTGCTATTGCTAATACTCTTTGATATACTGTATCTACGTTGACTGCCATATTTTGTTATTTATAGTAAGTAACCACCTCATAGAGATGGTTACCTCTATAAGTGATTATTATTTTAATCTTTTTTCAATAGCTTTAACTACTTCTAAACCTTCATCGGTTTTAAACCAAGCAGATATAGCCGAGTATGGGTGTTCTTCAAAAGGAACTTCAAATAACTTTCTACCGTTACTTGCCCATTGGAATGATCTGTTATCACCAGATAACTTTATAATATTAGCTTCAACAGCTTTTATTGCAAAGTTTCTTAAATGAACATCGTCATCCGCCATTAATTGCATAAATAATTCAGATCTACTTCTAGCGAATAATAATATGTCTCTTTGTATTTCTTTCGAAGTCATTTTAGAGACTTGATTTCCATACTCTACTCTTAATATTGCTTCAGCTTCATCTACTGATAATTGTTTAGCTGCAATTAAAGCATCAACTTCTAAGTTTATAACATCAAGTTGATCTGTTGCTATTTCAACCTCATCATGTTCATAATACATTTTACCTCTTAAAGGGTGATAAAGTGATAATAGTTTTTGTAGGTTCTGTTGTCTAGCAGGAACATATAATGATCCATTTCTAAAAACAATCCTACCAAGAGTTGCTTGACCCTTTTGCTCATCAACAAACGGTGAGTTTTGGTTTGTTGCATACCTTAGTTCTCTCTGTTCTCCTTTCTTATCGTCCCACCAAAGTAAAGGTCTTTTTCTTGAATGTCTACCTGGTACTGTAAATACCAAGGGTTGTTTTATTCCAGACAGAATATAATGTCTGTCTTTTATTTCCCAATTTTCCATAATATAATATAATTAAAAAGTTTGTAAAAATAAAGGGCTAGGCGCCGAAGCGCCTATTCCTTTAATTAATTAGATGATTGATTAGTCACCATGTACTGCGTCAGTTTTCTTCAATAATACGAAGTTGTTAGCCGCTTGAACACATAAACATCTCTCAGATAAGAAATGAACGTTCATTGCGTCTTCATCACTTGTATAATTTCCACCAACAGATCCAGTGATCCATGATTTCATTCTTCTATCATCAGCTTCAGAAGCTCTATATCTAACGTGTAAGAAAGGTCTTTTTACGTTTTGACCAAGAATTTGATCATAAACAGTAGAAGTACCAGCAGGTACTATAATACCTTCTACATCATCAGCGTTACCTCTTGTAGTACTGTCATTTAAGTATTTCCAGTCAGTTTTGTAGAAGTCATAAGAACCTCTTCTGAAACCAGAGAAACCTAAATTAAGTGCCATATCTTCAGAGTTGTTAAATACTCCGTAAGAAGTACCACCAGCTCCGTAAGAATTTTGCTGTGCTAACATACTGTCAATTGCTAATGCAATATCTCTATTAGCGAAGATCATGTTTTCTTCAATAGCACCTTGCTTATCAAGCTCTTTAAGGATGTTATCAAATTCTACCATACCTTCACCTGCGTCAGCAGATCCAAGCTTACCAAAGTCAGCATCGTTATAAACAATACCTCTTGATTCAACCGCAGCGAAAAGACCTTCAGAACCAGTAGCTGTAAATCCTGTAGCTCCGAAAACGTCACCTGGAGTAATAGTTACACCAGAAGCAGTTTTCTCAGCTTCAATCATTGCCATTTCTAATTGATCTTCAAATCTTAATCTTGCTTCGTGCTCAGATTTTAGATACCATAAGTATCCAGAAGTTCCTAACTCAGAAGTAACTTCAACCCAACCAATCTGAGCAGTGTCAGATCCGTTTACACTATACTTGTCTCTAAGAATAATTGGCTTATTGCTATAAGAGTCAAATTTAGCGTCAATTGAGTTACCTACATTTTGAGTTCCTTTTCCGTATTCAGAACCATAAACGAATAACTTGATTCCTGTAACAGCCGCAGATGATGCATTCCATGCAGATCCAGCGTTAGAGAAGTTAGCTACACTATAAGGTTTTGCTACGAAAGTAGGGTTACTAGCGTGTTTGCTAATAATATAAGCTTTAACAGTAGATCCCGCTTTGCTTACCGCAATTGTATCTCCAACTTTAAGTAATGCTAGCTTTTGAGCAGCAGTTTGTCTTAAAGCAGCAGGGCCACTTGCGTCAGCGATCAAAGTAAATGTTGATGAACTGTGACCGTTTTGAGCGATTGTTACATCAGAAAATGCAACATGGATTCTACCTTGCTCTGACCATACGACTTCGTCCGAAGCCATAGGCATTTCAGCGCCAACCATTTTCAAGAAACCAGAGATAGTACGATTACCGTATCTTTCTACCTCTTTCTCATATACTTCTGGAAGGAACTGTTTCGCGAAGTTAAAATCGTTACCCGCGATGTTTAAATAATTACTACCCCATAGATCTTTAATAGGTCTAGGAGTAAGGTGCATTAATTCTGCACCAGTTCCAGCTAATGCCATAGTTTTTAAATTTTAAGTTTTAATTATTAATTTTGTTAATTTTTACTCGAAGTTTACTAGAATCATCTCCACTAAGCACTTTAAATTTAGTACCTCCTGCAACTACATTTTGATGTTGTTGATTTGGTGACATGTCAACATTTTTAGCTTTTGCCATACTTTCTTTTATAGCATCTGCTTTTCCTTGTTGATAAAAGTGATTAGCTATAGCGTCTGGGTTGTTTGCTGTAAATAAAGCTTTATGATAACCTTGTGGGTCCATAAGTTGTTGTTTCTTATCTAAGAACTTACCAACAAAATTATTTAAATCACTTTGGTTACTTTTTACTTTATCAGCATCCTTAACATTGAATCTGTATTTTTTATCACCAACGTTGTATTCAAAACCTTTGAATTCATCGCTGAACAGTTGTTCTGTTCTGGATGTAAATACATCTCTTTGTTCCTCTGCTAATTTGTGATTACTCTCGCTCTCTTCATTGTATCTATCAAAAAAATCAATGGCTTTCTTTTGATCAGGCGTTAACTTAACACCAGCCTTGATCTCTTCATAATACCTGGATTTTAAGCCTTCCAAATGGCTTTTAGCGTTCGCAACTTGCTCTTTTAACGCTAATTTTTTTCGTTTTATATCTTTAGTATCATCTGCTTCTTCATCGATAGCAAATTGATCTTCCATCATAAAACTAATTTCATCGTCAGTAAGATGACCTTTAGTTTGCCTGTAATATTCTCTAAGCAAAGTATTATCATCTACGTTATTATAATCTTGATTCAACTTAACGTATTCATCAAGCGTACCACCAGTTTCATTCATAAAGTCTACAACTTTTTGAATATTTTCTGGTAAAGGAGTTGCTGTTTCTTGTGACTCTTTAACAGCATCTTCTACGTTTTCTTGAAGCTTTTCAACTTGTTTTTCAACAACCTCTTTAACTTCTTCTTCAGTTTTTACCTTAGGTTCTTCTTCAACAACTTCTTCTAGTACTGGAGCTTCTTCAGCTTCTTTTACTTCTTCAGTAGGTTGTTCTTCTTTAACCTCTTCTTGTTTAACCTCTTCTTTAGGTTGATCTAAATTTACTTTAGTAACCTCAGGTTCAACAACTTCTTCTTTTTTAAACTTATCTAAGTCAACTTTAATAGGTTCGTTATCTTTTTTGTTAACGAACTGTTTTGGTGTCTTAGGCATTTTAAGTTTCATATCTCCACCCTCTTCTTTAACTTCTTTTTGAGGAGCTTTGATGTTGTTTTCATTTTTAACTTCAGTAGCTTCCACTACCTTGTCTTCTTTTTTATTAGCCATAATATAATATTATATAATTAAACAAATTTATCTTGGATCAAAAGCATTTAATCCAAAACCACCACCTAATATATCATTACCTGCAGATTCAAAGTTTTTAGGTGGCTTTCCGCTTTTTCTTTGATCTATTAATTCAGATTGTTGAGATGCTTGAATTTTAGTTCTACCATCTTTTCTATCTTCCTTATATTTTTCTTTTTGGTTGATGGACTCAAGGTCCATTTGCTTCAATTTCATGTTAATTTGAAACTCATGATTCATTAACTCTTTTTTAACTTGAGCTTCTTTCATCATTCTATTTTCTTCTAACTGAGCTTTACCTTGTTCTAACTGCATATTAGTCTGAACTAACGCTTGTGCTTTTTGAACTTCAGCTTGAGCTGCTACTTGTTGCGCTTGAGCATTAGCTTCTCCTTGAGCTTTTATATTTCTCTCATTCATCTCTTGATCTCTTTCAGCTTTTTGCTTTCTTCTAAGCTTTAACAACTGGTTAGCAAGTTTCACGTTTTTAATCGTTCTTAAATCAATAGCGTCATCCAACTCTATTAATCCTTTTGCTAATGCAGCTTGTATGTTGTTTTCTAACATCTGTTTTTCTTCTTCATCAGGTGCTAATTCTATAAATATACCAAAATCGTATAAATGTAGATTAGCCATTTCATCTAATGTAGCAACATTATGATTACCTACTTTTTGTATAAAAGCGTCTCTTGTTTCAGAAAATTCTAATATATCAGATATTCTTAATGAAACACCTTCACATATTTCAGATGTTAAAAATAAACCACTTTGTAATATATGTCTAGTAGCTGTATTACTATTAGCAGCTGCTAGTTTTTGTACACCAACAAGAGCTTTAGCATCAGGTGTGCTAGCATCACGCGCCTCGTTTAATCCGGTCACGTCTCTGATCATTTGTAGGTAGTAGTTATATGTTTGTATTAGAGACTGTAATTTCTGTCCTCCTGAACCGCTTTGTATTTCTTGAATAGGTATTTTACCTGGGTTCATATCACCCTCTTGTGTAAACGATCTACCAATTACGGAACCAGTTTGGAAGAACATGTTTAATGCTTCTTGTGGATTGTAATTTGTACCGTTACCTAAATCTATTTCAGCTAAACCATCAGCATCTAAATAAACACCGTCTGGTACCATTCTAGCCATAACTTGTTGTAGCTTTAAATGTGTTAACTGTATCATGTCAGCAAATGTTGTTACTCTACCAACTAAAGATTCTATTCTACCTTTATACATTCTAGGAGCTACTAGAGCATAATTCATTTTAACCTTAGTGTAATCACTTTTAGGTCTCATCATATTTTTAGCAAGTTCCCATTTTAATAATGTATTAGTACCAACTATTAAAGCTCCTTCATATAAGACCTCTAAAGATCTTTTCATTTTACCATATTTTTCCTCTAGTACTTCAACAGGAGGATCAAACTCATCATCACGTAATATAACTTTTGTAGCTCCCGTAGCTGTTTCTTTTACTTTGTAAACTTCGTTAGCATAGGTTTTGTAATTAAAATACATTACCTGAACAGTGTTTTTATCTAAATTATTAGATTCTGTTTGTGATCTAAACAATCCACGACTTTGAAAACCAGAACTAGCGGCTGTATTTAAATCTTCTTCGCTAATCATTGGAAATTGTTTTTTCAACTCATTTATAGGTATTAACTTTACTTCACCTATATAATATATATCGTCAAAGAAAGGACTCTCAGTATAAGACCAAACTAAATTAGCAGGATCTACATATTCTATTTTAATACCTTCCGTTGGTGTATAATGATTTTTAACAGCTCCAATACCTAGTACTGTTAAATCATAATAAAATCTTTTTCTAATATTTTCATATTGATTACCATCTAATATAACATTAATAGCTTGTTCCTCAGCTATTTCAACAGCTTGTTTATAGTTAAGCTGCATGTGTAGTTGTAACTCTTCTTCTGTATCAGGTAGTTTATTAGGATCATTTTCAGCTAAACTTATACCAAATGATTCGTCTATAAATTTAGTTAATTCTTTAGTTTCCATGTCTCTCAACATAGATTCCATATATGCTGTTCTTTTACTAACACCGTATGGATCTTGTGAATATGCTTTTACATCATATGTTCTTTCAGCAATACCATTTACTACTATGTCAACAAATTTAGGTATAATAGGAACTGGCTTCCAGTCTAAATTAAGATAAGATAAATCACCATTTATTGATAATTCATCTTTATATTTTTGGATAGATTGTTCTCCTCTAGCGTATAGTCTTAACTTATGAAACTCATTTTGGTTATTGTAAAACCTATTTGTACCTGAGTCTCTAGTAAACCATTCGCTTTCTATAGCTTTAGCAACACTTAAACCGTACTCTTGAGTAAGTTTCTCTTTGTCGCTAACAACTTGACTAGGAAAAGCACCTTTTAAAACTGATTCAGCCATATTATTGTTTTATTAATTTTGATTGCATACCTTTGTTTTTATATTTTGATATACTTATATTTAACTTTTGTTTTTCTCTTTTTGCGTAAGGCGTATATAAATGTTTATTACAAGCCATAACAGCAAGTCCAGAACTTATAGTGGCATCAAACTTTGTTCTTTTTGTTATATCAAATCTAGCCCAATCGTTTAATGTTGTATTAAAGTACATATTACCATATGTCCCATCCATTTTTACACCTACATTATTTTGTATATACATCTCAATCGCGGCAGCGTGAGCTTGCTTTACATCTTCACTAGTGTTTGGTATACCACCTATTTCCTTTTCAGCTACTGATAATTTATTCCAAACCTTATCTGGTCTGTTCATAGAGTAACCTCTGTAACCTCTACGTTTTAAGTAATATAAAAGTCTAGGTTTGTTGTTTTCACATAATAAAGGCATTCCGTAAAACACTAATGCCATTAAAACATCTTCAAAAAATATATCAGCTGTTTGTGGTCTAGCTATGTATTCTAAGAAAAATTGACTAGGTGGACAATCTTCCATACTAAACTTAGTTAAACCATGTAAAGAACCTTTTGATCCTTTACCATCAACTGTTCCTGATATATCATAACTATCACAACCAAAAGCACCCATGTGCTCATTACCAGGATATTTTCTACCATTATTATTTACTACATTATTTTGTAGATCAGGTCTTGGTGTCCAATTGACTTTAAACCTTCCTTTTGGATCTGGGTAAAACATAACCTTTGTATCTTTTATACCATTAACCCACTGAAAATTACCTCTTGAAATACCTTGTGTAGTTTCTTCGTTGTAATCTATTTGTTCATATATTCTAACTAAGTTAAATATACTATTATTAGCTTCATCTCTAAAAGCGTGTTCCGTTGTTCTAGGGAACTGACGGTAAAATTCATTTAAACCGTCTTGATCGTTTTTTAAACCATCAGCTTCATTTTGCCAATGCTCTATAACACCTATATCGATTAAATCTCCCCATGGATCTAATTTTTCTTCTGAAGGTGTGTTAAAAACTGGTTGACCATATTGATCAATAAAACCCTCATAGTTCCATTCCATTGGTATAAATAAACTGTATAAACCAGAATTAGTTTGGCCATTACGGTTTCGTTGAGTAACATCTGAATCATTGTATAATTTTTTAAAGTTATCACCACCTTTATCCAAGGCATTTGATGTTGAACCCATCATACACTTACCAATAATTCTACTACCTAACCTTAATGTTGTTTTTGTTACACGCCAGTTATTTAATATGTTATCAGGTCTTTCCCATTTACCACTTTCATCATGTACTAGTAGTTTTAGCTTTTCACCATCATAACTATTATCACCAGTGTTTTTCCAGTCAATAGTTGTATCAAGTCCTGCTAACTCTTCTATTTTTTCATTGCTAGTTAACTTTCTTCTTGTTAACTTAGTAGCTGGCACTCTATATGCTAGCTCTGTTTTTGGTCGATCCATACCGTCCTGTATCGGTTTAAAAAAGAACGGATAATTAACTGATATTGGAACAACCTTGTCAGTAAACATCTTTTTAGCATCAGAACCTGTCTTTGACAATATACCAAATCTAGCATCGTTTGATATTGTAGCCATATTCACAGTTTCACCTGAAGCCATAAACGAAAAACCAGATCGTCTATTTTTTAAATAACACATACCATAACATCTGGTATCTGCCTTACAAGCTTCCCAAAATATAAAGAACAATCTGTTTGCTTCTCTATAATCAGGATTACCTACATCGATTTTACTCCATTGTAGATACATGTAATGTGTTCCTGTTATATAGGTTGGTTTACCTAAATTATAAAACCAGAAACCTTCTTCTCTTCTAACAAACTCTTCTTCTATATAGTCTGCGTAATTTTCTTTAAAATCATCTGGATAATCTCTCCAGTCAAATATTGTTTTTATCCTTTGTAACTCTTTTGGATATGGTGTTACTTCCCATTTGTCATGCTTAAATTTTGTGACATTTTTAGGTATTTTAGGTAGCGCTATTTTTAAGTTTTGTATCTCAATAACATCTCCTATTATACCAGTTTTAGATATAACAATAACATCATGTTCTTTGTTATATCCATACTTCCATTTCTTAGACTTATTAAGTCTTTTAATTGTATTGATCTTTATATGATCTACAACTTTAGATAAACTTTGCTCGTACATTACTTAGATCTTCTTTCTGCGAAACCACCAAAAGCAACAGATTTTTTCTCTTCCTTAGGTTTATTTTCTAACATATTCTCTTCTTCCTGTATACGTGAAAGTATTTCAAAAGCATCAAATATAGCTAACTTTTTAGTAGCAGCAGCGTTTTTTAATCTATCAGCACTAATATCATCATCACTATCAACTATAGGTTCTTTAGCTACTTTTACTAATTCTTCTACAGCTTTATAACCAGCTTGGATTATATTCTTCTTCTTTTCCTTGATATTCATATTTAATTGTAATGTCTTTTGTTCTTACTCTATATAAACGTTCACCATCAATAATAAACTCATACTCACTGTTTGGTGTGAAACCAACTAAACTACCAACTTCTGGTAGATTTTTATTTGTATGTTTTATTACACCTACTAATGGTTGTTCTTTATTAGTATCAAACATATCATTAGATTTAATAGGTTTTACAAAACAATATTCATCTAATGGTATCCACTTTTTATCTCTCTTATAAGCGAATATTTGATCAATAAAAACAAAATATAAGTTATCTTTATAATATGCTTTACTATCCTGTTCAACACCTCTTACATCTGTATACCTTCTAAATACATTATGGTGCACTATTATAGTGTCACCTGCTTTTATATCTGTTTTAAACAAAGATGGTGTAGAAATTACTACAGCTTCTCTACTAACATAATGGTGTTGAAAAATATCAGTATTAACTATTATTTCTTTTCCACCTATATTCTTAGTATTGTTGTATCTATTGTCTTTAGGTTTTACTATAAAGTTATATATACTTTTCACTAATACTCCAAATTATACTCTACAGCTATAGCCATGTTTTTATTAAAGTCTTTCCATGGAATTACTTCATCGCCTTTGTGTATGTATATACTATACTTATCGTCTTCTTCGATTATATCACAAATTATATGCCCTCCGTAAACCTCTTGGCCTACGGAATAGTGCATAGCTTCATTTTTGTAATCTTTACCGATACTAATTTTTCTAATTAACTGTGGCATCTTCTTTATATTTAATAGATCCATCTTGTATGTTAACGCTTACGTCACCATATTTTTTCTGTAAATCCATGTTATACCCAGTTAACTTATCTTGTAAAGAACCTATTTTAAAAATAAGTGTTGACTTTTGATATTCTATACTACCAATATCAAGTTGAGTTTTATTAATAGCTTGAACATAGCCTTGCATTGTTTGCAACTCTTCTTTAGTAATTTTAGTTGCTTTAGCTTTTGCTTTCTTTTTGTATGTATTTCCCATATTATTTAATTTAATTTACTTGTTTATATTATCACGCAATTGTCACGCTTTTTACTTCTTTTTCTTAGTATCAGCAATAAACCAATTTTTATACGCATCTCTTTTCTTTGATATGTATTCAAAATACTTATCTACTTTAACTCTCCAATCTTTATCTAACCAAGGATTTATTATACCTGATTCGAAATTAGAAAAACTGTGATTAATAAATTCTTTGATTTTGTCTTGATGAGTAAAGAGGTAATTGTTAATTGTATAAAAAGATCCTTGTTGTATATTGTTCCATATATCAATAGCTTCTATCTTTTTACCTAACACTGCTGCATACACAGCACTTTCACTTATGTGAGTAGTATATACTGTTTTAGCTTTCTGCATATAATAATACATGTCAATATTTCTAGGTAGTATGCAATCTTCACCAAAAAAGTCTTTTAATTCACCTATAATCTGATGTGTTGTAATAGGGTGTGGTTTAAAATAAACATTATCACCGTGTTGTTTTTTAATATGTCTTAATCTATTTAAACAAACATTTGTTTTTATCTTGTTAGATCCAGGTAAAACAACCAAGTAATCTTTTGGTGGATACTTTTCAAAATCTTGACTTCTTTCAGTATATTTATTAGCAACATTATTTTGTATGTTGTCTATTAAAAATCCAGCATAGTCATGCTTAGGACATTTTGAACAATTCTTATGCCAAGCATCAGCTAATTGTTCGTTTCTTAATTTAAAATTTAAAGGTTGTAGATAAAAATTACCTGCAAACTCTGTATATCCAATAGTTTTAAAATAAGGCATTTCTTCAGCTAATACATCATAGCTTGATTCAATACCATATTCGCTACACTTTCTAATAACATAACCTTCTATGTTTTCTAACTCGTATAGTCTTTTTTCTTTTTTCAAAGGACCTATTCTATTATCTAGTTCCTTTTTATTAAACATTTCCATATAATTAAATTTAATTTGTTAGTATTATAATAGTTACATATAATTACACTTTTCTACCTATGTACCTTGTCTACCACCACTTATGTAAGGGTACGTGTGTAATAAGCCTTCCATTGCTTTGTTTGGTAGTTGATACCAATTAGTTATAAACTTAGTAGTAGTACTAGTATTATACGTAGTTGTAGTATTTGTACTAGTGTTGTACGTGGTTGTTG
>Ga0315316_10000666_pt1 | contig 23037 bp, 23 predicted proteins | sample M160m3416metaG_FD_203702 | JGI IMG/M metagenome (GOLD analysis project Ga0315316, IMG submission 203702) | Ammonia-oxidizing marine archaeal communities from Monterey Bay, California, United States - M1 60m 3416 | ecosystem: Environmental > Aquatic > Marine > Intertidal zone | place: USA... | reverse complement strand
GAAGGAGACCCAAAAGGCCCAGCCTCCGACGAAGAGGAAGATGTACTTCGCCCAGTACATCCCCATCACCGCCATCGAGTTCGGGGCGATCTGGATTGCCCACATCCGGCAGGCGAGCTTCGCCTGCTCAGCGAAATCAGCGGAGAGGATGCGTTCGGGGGAATAGGGAGGAAGGTCGGGTTCGGCAGCACTCATATTGCCCCAACGGCTAGCGCGCCTGAAGGGGACGAGCCACCCGCCGCGTTGTTCTAGTATCCGTCGGCGAGCGGAAAGACGGCCGCTGATCAGGAGGAGAGTCGAAGAATGGATGCAGAGGCCCGTGTACTCGAACTGTGTGAGGCGTTTTCGCGCAAGGACGTGGACGAATTGCTCGGCTTCTTCGACCCGGATGCGATCTACGAGAAGATGCCGGTGGGTCGTTTCGCCGGTCACGCGGAGATTCGCGGAACCCTCGAAGAATTTTTTGGCCCGGAGGTGAGCGTGCGTTTCGAGATTCTCCGCTCGGTGGCCCGGGGAAATACGGTCTGCGTCGAGCGGATCATCCACTTTGAGACGGCCGGCGGTGCGATCGACCTCCCCGCGATGGCGATCTTCGAGCTGGATGAAACGGGGTGCGTCGTCGCTTGGCGGGATTACTTCGATCGCCGCCAGGCGGGGCTAAGCTGACGCGTCTTCGAATGGGGAGCCGACTTGGCGGAACCTTCTGAATTTCAAATTCCCGGAGCGGTCCTCGAGTCTCCCGTGACGGGGGTCGGGCTCGTTCCTGGCACGCTCGCCGATCAGCTCGGCGAGGGCCTTTCGCTGCTCGTGTTCCTCCGCCATTTCGGTTGCATCTTCTGTCGGGAAACCGTGGGCGACCTGCGGGCGGCGGTCAGGGCTGACCCCCACTACCCGCGAGTCCTATTTTTCTATCAGGGCAGTCCCACAGAAGGGCGCGCCTTCTTACGCAGGGACTGGCCTGAAGCCCGTGCCGTGGCGGACCCGCAACAGGAATTCTACGAGCGGTTCGGCGTACGCCGAGCGAGCTTTCTCGAGGGGTTGGGCCCCTCGGTGCTGCGTTCACGGGGCAGGGCACGGGCCAAAGGTCACGAGAATGGGCCTCGATCGGGCGACATCTGGCGCATGCCGGGCATCTTCGCCGTCGAGACCGAGCGGATCGTCTGGTCTCATCAACCTCGGCACGCCGCGGATCACCCCGACTTCGCGACCCTGCCGGAGGTCATCTCGACGTCGCGTTGACGTCCTTCGAAGAGACGGCGGATCCGACCTCGGGCAGGGAGCAGGTCTTGGGTGTTCGCCCCGTGAGGCGGAGTCGATTGCGAGCGAACCAGAGATACGCCCGGTCCAGCAGCCACCGGAAGCCAGGCCATTTCGCCGGCGCGGTGATCCAGCCGAGCCCGACGGCTTCGTAGAGCGCCACGAAGACGTCCACCCCTTCCACGATGCGACCGTCCGGCCACTGCCCGTGGATGCGCGCTTCGATCGTGCCCTGCTCGAGACCAAAATGGCTCGCGTCGAAGTCGGGCGCGGAGAGGTCGACCAGGTCCACCTGCCCGCGCCCGCGATCGATGCGTCGGATCAGCGCGATCTCTCGAGCACAGAGTGGACACTCGGCGTCATAGAAGACCCTGAATATCCAACTGGGCACCGTTTCCGTCTTGCTGTCCCCCGCTAGCAGCAACCGAGTTCTCGGCCGAGTTCCTGAGCGAGTTCGTTCTCGCGAAGCTGGTCCAGCGCTCGTCGCTCGATCTGTCGAATTCGCTCCCGGCTCACGCCCAGTTCAGCACCGAGTTGGGCAAGAGAGAGGGAGGGGCGGCCTCCGAGCCCAAAACGCGACTCGAGGACCTCACGCGCGCGGTCGTCGAGTTCGGGCAAGAGTTCGTTGAGCCGGCCCTGGAGAGCGTGATCATCGAAATTTGCGTCGGGGTCCTCCGGCATTTCGCTGGCCAGCGTGTCCTCGAGGGTGAGGTCATCGGTTCCGGAAACCACGACGTGGCTCGAGATCTCCGCGTTGAGGCTACGTCGAAGGGCGTCTCCGTCCTCCGAAGAGAGACCCATCCTCTCCGCGAGGCTCGCGGTGGTCGGCTCCTCGGGATTGCAGGCTCGCTGGGCCGTTTCCATTCGCTTCATCTGACGTTGCTGGTCGATGATGGGACTGGGGACGCGGATCGTCCGTGAATCATTGGCGACTGCGCGAACGAGCGCCTGCTCGATCCACCAGATCGCGTAGGTCGAGAATTTGTACCCGCGGCGGAAATCGAACTTTTCCACGGCGCGAATCAAGCCGACGTTGCCTTCCTGGATCAGGTCGAGAAAGGGGACCCCGCGGTTTCGGAAGCCCTTCGCGCAGGTGATCACGAGTCGCAGGTTATGGCGGATGAATCGGTTCTTGTTGTCCGTCAGGCGAGCACGAAACTCGTTCGCGGTCGCCAGCCGGCTCCGATCTCGGCGTGTCAGCCCGCTGCGTCGTCCGGCGGCGCGTGTGTTCAGCTCTTCCAGGATCTCAAAGAGGATCGGAAGGGCGATCTCGGCCGAGAGGACGCGCTTGCCCAGTCGCGAGATGCGGGCCTCCCGGTCTTCGTCCGAAGCGCGTGAGAGCGCGGCGAGGTCACGTTCGACGCGCTGCAATGCGTCGTCGATCAGGGCGTTGGCATCTCGCACGCTTCCATCTCGATGATGACGAGACAGGGCCCCGGTCACACGGCCTCGGGCGCGCCGCTCGTTCCATCTTTCCAGCAAGCACTCGGAAAGGGCGGGGACCTCCGAGAGCGCCTCTCGAAGGCCGACCTCGGCCGTCTCCATCTCGAGGAAGAGTTCGTTTTGGTGGCCGGTCTCGAGCACGGGGGTATCGAAGATGTCGTCGAGATAACTCTGCAGAATCTCGCGTTCGTGGTGGACCTTTGTCGCGGCGGTAGACGAGGCGGGCAGTTGCATTGGGTCGATGACTCCAGGGTCTGTGGTGGGCGCAGAAAGAACATCGTCGACCCACCGCCTTTTGTAAAGATAAAATCTATACAAAGTTTAATTTGTACAGATAAAATCTATCCCCGCGGGTCTTTTTGCGGCGAAGCGTAGACGGGCTTTTCATGCGGGGCGCAGAACCTAGAGTGGAGCGTTCGAGGAGAAGGATGATGAGCGCGGCCGATCGCGGCACAAAAACATTTCCGATGCGCGTTGCCGCTCGTTTGACCGGCGTTGCGGCGGAGCGAATTCGGGCCTGGGAAACGCGCTATGGCGCGATTCGGCCCGCGCGGACCGGAGGCGGGTCTCGGCTCTACTCCGAGGCCGACCTGGACCGGTTGCGGCTGCTCAGGCGAGTCGTGGAAGCGGGTCATCGGATCGGGGACGTGGCCCGACTCGACCTCGCAGCGCTGCAGGCGCGGCTTCCTGGCGCCTCCTCGAGTGCCTCGGGAGGCTTCGAATTGGAGATGGAGGCCGTTCGAGCCCTCGACGCCTCTGCGCTCACGGAACTTTGCGAGGTCCAGCTGAAGGCGGAGGGCGCTTTACCCTTCGCGCGTGACTTTGTGCTCCCCCTCGCGAGCAAGATCGGGCAGGCCTGGACGGACGGACAGCTCTCCGTCTCGGCGGAACACCTCGCGACGGGCGTCATGCGGGCTCAACTGCTGCGATGTTTGGAGGAACTGGATCCGGACGGTCTCGGCCCGCGGGTCGTCTTCGCCGCGCCCGCCAACGAGCTGCACGACCTGGGGCTCCTCGTCGCGGCGCTCGGCGCGGGAGCAGTCGGCGCCGATGTGGTCTTCGTCGGGGCGAACGTGCCCGACGATGACCTCTGCCCGACGGTGAGGGCAACGGGTGCGGATGTGCTGGCGCTCGGCTTCGTCACTTCCCCGGCTGCGCGGATCGAGCAACTGCTGCGGGAGCTGCGTGGCGCGCTTCCCGACCGCGTCGGATTGTGGGCGGGAGGCGCGGGGATTCGGGGCTGTGGGCCCTTGCACGGAGTCGACCGCATGGAGCGTCCCGAGCAACTCGAAGCGGGCGTCCTGAGTCTGCGAGGCAGCGCGGTCCGGCCGATCCGGGAAGGTGCGCGGTGAGGGTCGCCGTCGTTGGTGCAGGATTGGCAGGCTTGCAGGTCGCCCGTCGACTTCAGGCGGTGGGACGAGAAGTGCGGATCTTCGAGAAGGCGCGTGGCGCCTCGGGACGGCTCTCGACTCGTCGAAGTGACCTGGGCGACTTTGATCACGGGGCGCAGTATTTCACGGCCCGTTCGCCCGTCTTTCGGAGCCAGGTGGAAGATTGGGTGGGTCGAGGTGTCGCCGCGAGGTGGACCCCGCGCGTCGTGCGCCTTCGCTCCGGGGAGCCTGTCGCGGAGGATCGTGGGTCGGAACGCTATGTGGGTCTTCCGGGCATGAGCGGACTCGCCCGAGACTTGCGTCGCGATCTGGAGATCGAACTGGGCGTGCGCATCGTCTCGGCGGACTGGCAGGCGGGCCGCTGGACACTCCGGTCCGAAGACGAGGTCGAATACGGGCCCTTCAGCGATCTGGTCCTGGCCGTTCCGGCGCCGCAGGCGGTCCCCCTGTTGGCCGAGTGCCCCGAATTGCTTCGCGCGGTCGAGGGGGTCCCGATGCTGCCCTGTCACGCTGTGATGGCGCGTTTCGGCGAACCGCTGGACGTCGACTTCGACGCCGCCTTCGTCGAGAGTGAAGCGCTGGCCTGGGTCGCCCGAGCGGCTTCGAAGCCAGGACGAGAGGATCTGCCCTGTTGGACTTTGCATTCGCAGGCGGCGTGGAGTGAGGCCCATCTCGAGATGGAGCCCGGTCAGGTGGCCCACGCCCAGCTCGAGGCGTTGGCCGTGGCGACGGGACGGCCGCTCCCGGAAGTTTCCTTCTCGGCGACCCACCGCTGGCTCTTCGCGCGGACAGGTAAGCCCCTGCTGACCCGCACGGTCTTCGACTCGGAGAAGCGGCTGGGCTTGTGCGGTGATTGGGTCCAGGGTGACCGAGTCGAAGACGCTTATCTCAGCGCGGAGCGGCTCGTTGCGGAAATGGCCCCGTCCGGGCCGAGCGACTGAGCGGAAGGCGAGCGTGCGCGGACTCCACTGGTTTCGGAACGATCTGCGCCTTGCAGACAACCGCTCCCTCGAGGCACTGGCAGGTCGCGTCGACGAGTGGGCGGGCGTCTTCGTGCTGGACCCCGCGCTCCTGGCCGGAGGCCCGACCCTGCCCCGGATACGCTTCCTCCTCGACACTCTCTCCCGACTTTCGGATCGAATGGCCGAGCGGGGCATTCCGCTGTTGATTCGTCGCGGTCGGCCCGAGGAGGTGCTGCCTGGGCTGCTCCGGCGGCTAGGCGCGCGAGCGCTTTCTTTTGGGGAGGCGCAGACGCCCTTCGCCGAGCGCCGTGACGCCCGCGTCGTCGCGGCGCTCGAGCGAGACGGCGTCGAGACGATCCGAATGCGCGATCACGGGATCTTCGGTCCGGAGGAGATCCGAAAGGGAGATGGGGGCCATTACTCGATTTTTACGCCCTACCGCAACGCGTGGTGGAAAGCCTGGCATGCCTCGCCGCGCTGGGCGGCCGCGCGCCTGCGCCTTTCCGCACGGCCGATCGAGCTGCCCCGGTCCGTGTCCAAGGGCACGCTCCCGAGGTATCCCGAGACGCCGGGGCTGCCGAGCGGGGGGGAGGCGGCGGCTCGTCGCCGGCTACGACTTTTCCTTTCTCGTCGGGTCGGGCGCTATGCGTCCGATCGGGATCAGCCGGCGATCGACGGGACCTCTCGGCTCTCGCCCTATCTCCGGTTCGGAGTGATCTCCGCACGTCGATGCTTCACGGCCGCGCTGAGCCACGCGGAAAGCCATCCGGAAGATGTGGAGGGGGTCGGGAAATGGTTGGACGAGCTGATCTGGCGCGAGTTCTATCAGATGGTGCTCGCGCACTCACCGCACGTTCTGTCGCGCAGTTTTCGGCCCGAGTACGACGCGATCCAGTGGAGTGGGACGGATCTCCAATTCGAGGCCTGGTGTGAGGGGCGTACGGGTTATCCGATCGTGGATGCCGGGATGCGACAGCTGCGCGCCCATGGCTGGATGCATAATCGTGTCCGGATGGTCGTCGCGAGCTTCCTGACCAAGGACCTGCTGATCGATTGGCGTCGAGGAGAACGCTTCTTCTACGAGTCGTTGGTCGATGGAGATCCGGCTTCGAATAATGGAGGGTGGCAGTGGGCCGCCTCGACGGGGACCGACGCACAACCCTATTTCCGGATTTTCAATCCGGTCTCGCAGGGAGAGCGCTGGGATCCGGAGGGGGTCTACGTTCGGCGCTTCGTGCCCGATCTTCGGGACGTGCCGGATCGTTTCGTCCATTGCCCCTGGAAGGCGCCGTCGCCGCCCCCCGCCTACCCCGCCCCGATCGTCGATCACGCGGTCCAGCGAGAACGCGCGCTCGACGCCTATCGCAGAGCGCGTGGCGCCCGCGGTTGAGATCTCCAGAGCTTCGGTTCAGCCCAGCCGGGCGATGACCTGCTCCGTGCGGTAGTCGAAGATCCGATTCAGCCGAGCCCGAACGATCGGATGCGCGATCCGGCCCAGTGGCTCGAGGGGTAGGACGTAACGCACCTCGTCTCGGATCCGGGTTTCCTTGTCCGAGACCGCTTCGAAGCGATGTTCATGAATCCAGGTGTGAAAAGGGCCGCGCAGCTGCTGATCGACAAAGCGTACACCTGGCTCCCAGACGGAGATCTCGGTCAGCCATCCGAAGGGAATCCCGTAGAGGTGGAGCTGGTACTCGATCGTTGCACCCAGCTTCATCTCCATGGGTAGGGGGGTGAGGATGCGGAAACGGAGCTCCGGGGGTGTGATCGCCTCCAGGTTCGCGGCGTCCGCGAAGAAGGGAAAGACCTCGCTCAAGGGGCGGGGCAGGGTCACGTCGGTCTGGATTCGATAGGTCATGGCTTCCCGGGGGTAGGTTTTGCCTCGGTCGATCGAAAAGGACTCTAGTCACGTGCCGGGCCGCGACAAGCACGGATCACTTCCCTGCAGCCGCCGACGAGATAGGATCCGATCCGATGGAAGACCCGACCCCGATCTGGAAACGATGGCACGACGACGCCGAGCCCATCCGGCTGGGCGTTTCGGCCTGTCTACTGGGCGCCGAAGTGCGTTTCGATGGCGGTCACAAACGCGACCGCTATGTCACGGACGTTCTCGGCGAGCAGGTCGAGTGGCGGCCGGTCTGTCCCGAACTCGAAATTGGTCTCGGCCTCCCGAGGCCCGTGATCCAGCTGAGAGGGGGGGAGCGCGGAGATCGTCTGGTTCGGCGCGAGGACACGTCCGATCTGAGCGAGGTGATGTCGAGCTATACGCGCTCGCGGGTCGAGGAGCTCGTGGCGGGGGGGCTCGATGGTTTCGTTTTCAAGAAGGACTCGCCCTCCTGCGGCATGTCGCGGGTTCGCGTCCACGCCGAGGAGGGGGGGATGCCCGGTCGCAAGGGTGTCGGGTTCTTCGCGCGCGAGCTGCTCGATACCCATGCAGGGCTACCCGTGGAGGAGGAGGGCCGCCTCAATGATCCCGCGCTTCGAGAGCGCTTCATCGAGGCGATCTTCAGCCACAACCGTTGGCGGGTCCTCCAGCGCAGGGGGCTCAGTCGGCCACGGCTCGTCGCCTTTCACGAGGCGCACAAGATGCTGCTCCTGGCGCATGACGAGCCGATCGCTCGAGAGCTGGGGCGCGTCGTGGCAAGCTTTGGGCGCGTCGAGGACGAAACGCTCTACCGCCGCTACGAGGAGGGCTTCATCTCGGCCTTTCGCAAGCCCGCGAACCGGGCACGGCACGTCAATGTTCTCGAACATCTCTTCGGCCACCTGAAGCGGTTGATCGGGCCGATCGAGAAGCGCGAGATCGCGCTCGCGATCCAGGACTATCGTGCAGGGCGCGTCCCGCTCGTGGTTCCGATTTCTTTATTGCGCTTCCTGGTCAGGGCGCACGAGGTCGAATACGTGGGGGAGCAGCTCTATCTCGAGCCTCATCCGCGCGAGATGATGCTTCGCAACCATGTCTGAAAAGTTGCAAAGCGCTCTCCCTATGGCCGGCACCCTCCGACGCTGTTTCAGTGCGCAGGCCCGGATCGCGTGCGCCTGATGGGGAAGTCTGGCTGATCGAGGCGTACCGAGGAGCGCCGGGGCTCACTCGGGTTCGAGCGTCGGAGTGCTCCAGCCTCGGATCGATCGCGTCCGTCGCCCGGGTCTCTGTTTTCCGCCCTGCGCGTTGATGCGTTCGAAGTGGATCTGGGGGGCGGCCTCGGTCTGACTCGATACTTTGGAGCCGCCCTCGGCGCCCCAACCCTTGTCGTAGGGGGAGAGCATATGCTCGTGGATGCAATGGTTCTTGAAGAACCTCCAGCGCCCGTTCTCGCGTCGATATTCGTAGTCGAGGGTCGCAATGCTCCAGGCGGGCTTCTGCGTGTCCGGGTCGATCAGCAGCGTCAAAAGGAACCAGCGCCCATAGGCGTCGTCCCCGTCGATCGTGACCGTGGGATTCGTGAGCATGTCGAAGGCCCAGCCGCCGGCGCCTTCGAAGCCAGGCATGAACTCGAGATAGAACTCGCGGATGTCTTCCTTCGTGCGCAGCTCGCCGAGGATGCCGTGGTCGTAGCTGGCTTCATCACAGAAGCAGTCGACCGCGTCCTGCCAGCGCGCGTCGTGCATGGCCTGCATGTATTCGCGCGTCAGACGATGGATCTCCTCCCGGTCTTCCAACAGCTGGACCCGATTGCGCAGCGCGGAGATTTCCGCGGCGAGAGACTCGAGGCTCGGTTCGCTCATGATGGTTCCTCCTAGAGAGATTCTACCGGTGGAGAGGAGCTGAACGCTCCCCGATGAGTTGGGGGCGGCGTCGGGCCTCGGCCGTTGGGTGACCCGCGGCGCACGTCAAGACTGCGGCGTGGCGCGATCCCGTCCGGCGAAGAGCGCGACCAGCCGGGCGACGAAGATCGTGAGGTAGAGCTGGCCGGTCATGGCTTCGATCACCGATAGCATCTGGGCGATCTCGCCCACGGGTCGGATGTCGCCGTAGCCCAGCGTGGTCAGAGTGACGAAGCTGAAGTAGAGGAGGCGATTCGCTGTTGCGCTGGGGTCCGAGGCGGAGCGGGTGATGGATTCGTCGCCCGTCGCGAAACATCCCGGCTGCAGGTCCGTCATGATGAGGAAGAGCATCGCGAAGCAGAGGCCGATCAAGAGGTAGACGCAGATTCCACCGACGACGGTGTCTTCGGAGACGTGGTCGGTTCGAACCAGGCTGTTGAGCATGATCAGCGTGGTGAAGCTCAACAAAAAGATGCCCAGCAGGTCGGTCCCGATTCGTATGAACGCGTTGTCGATGTAATAGGTCGCGACGATTCCGCAGATGGCGAGCAAGCCGACGACGGAGGTGAAGCGAAAGACCCAAGGTTGATGACTGTTGACGAAAATCGCGGAGATCAGGACGAGGGTAAGGAGGATCGGGAATCTCGGCGTCCAGCCCCCGGCGAGGTTCATGAGGGGGAGGGCGATCAGAAGCAGGATCAGCGAGGCCAGGAGGAGCGTGTGCCGGCCCAGGGCATTCTTGTCCCGATCGTGCTTCGCCAGGGTGTGGAGCGACTTCATCATGTCGACGAGAGTAGAGGATTCGCCCCCGACGATCCCGTTCGGATCAGACGTTCCGGCGATACGCTTCAACGATCGGCTCGAGTTCCTCGGGGCTCGCGCCGTGGAGGATGACGCCGTCGCAGCCGAGGGAACGCTGATGCCGAATCGCCTCGACGCATCGTTCCGGCGAGCCCGTCGCCGAGTAGGCGAGCCACTCGTCGGGAATCAGGGTGGCGATGTGTTCGAGCTGCTCGACCGTAGCGTGGACGTCGATGCCGCCACGAAAATTCGAGACCAGCTCATCGGCGCGGAAACGTTCGAGGACCGCACGGTCCCATCCATTCGTGTCGATCAGGAGCTCGCCGTAGCCTTGTAGGTAGGTGGCCAATCGGCCGACCGACTTCATCAACCGCTTCTCTTCGTCGATGTGATCGCCGATCGTGGCGAAGCATGACCAGACTTTGACGCTCGCGGGGTCCCTCCCGGCCTCTTCGGCCGACCGCTTCACGGTCTTCACGGCGCGCTCCGTGGTCTCGTCGCTGAAGTAGGTATGGAGCACGATTTCGTCGAAGGCCCGACCGCCGAGGGCCAGCGAGTTCGGCCCAAAGGCGGTGAGTAGGAAGGGGACTTCGTCCGCGACGTCGGGGCCGAGCTGTAGATAGGGATATTCGCCGATCGGACCGTCGTGCCCGAGCACGGCTTCCCCTGCCAGGAGGCGCCGGGTGACCTGGACGAAGTCTTCCATCTGGTCGGTCGTGATCGACGGAATTCCGTAGGCCTTTTGCATGGGCGCGATGCCCCGGCCGATCCCGAGTGTGAAGCGGCCTCCCGTCAAGCCGTGCATCGTGAGCGCGTAGCCCGCCGTCACGATCGGATGTCGGGTGTTGTGATTCGTCGCGGCCGTCGCGATCTGGATCGATTCGGTGGTCGCCCCCGCGGCACCGCTCAGCGTGCAGATTTCTTTGGAGTTGTAGCGCTCGGAGAGAAACGCCGTGCCGAGCCCGAGGGTCTCTCCCTGTTGGACCTCTTCGATGAGGTCGCGGGGGGACTCGGGTTGTCCAGCGAGGGCGTAGAAGCCGAGTTCGGGGAAGGTTTGGGACACCGCAATTTTCTCCGTATGAGGAAAGGATGTGGGGGTAGGGGCTTGAGGAGCGTGGATCTTGCGTGTCTAGTCGGTCGGCGGATCGACCTGGTCCGGCGGTCGGTTGGAATCAGGCTTTGGCTCGGAGGCGATGAGGCCAGGCGTCGAGTCGAACCAATTCGCGACGACGGGAAAGGCGACGATCACCCACAAGATGAGCGGGAGCGTGTCCGAGATCAGAGAGGGTACGAAGGGGAGATGCCCGGTGCGCCGTGCGCCTTCCGTGAGGTTCAGCCCGAGGTGACCGAGGAAGAGGGTGGCCAGCCCGAGGCTGAGCCCGATGAAGCGCCGCTTCCACGCCAGGCCCGGCGTGATGATCACGAGACCCACGAAGGGGATCCAGTTGATGTAGCGCTGCCGGAGCGCGCCGACGCGTGCGTCGCCAAACCCGATCCAGTCATAGATCGTCGGGGCTACGGTCTTCAGCAAGCGCCCGTATTGCAGGCGGCCGAATTCCTCCCAGAACCAGGTCAGGCTCATGGTGATGACGACGAAGGCAACGGTGACGAGGAAGGCGCGTTTCATCGATGAACGAAGAGCTTGATCCAAGCGTAGAGTACGCCGACGATCATCGCGATCAGCGTGGCTTGCCAGAAATAGACGTGGAAGAAGTCGAAATAGTCTCCCCAGTGGCGGCCGACGATGAGGAGCGTCGAGATCCGCAGCAGGTTGAAGACGAAGATCGCGAGACAGCCGAAGAGGACGCCCAGCGCGCGGGTGCGCAGCGGTGCCGGGAAGGCGATCACACACGCCGAATAGATGAGCATCTCCAAGAGCCCCACGCATTCGATGATGATCGAGACGGCGAAGCCATCCAGGGTGACGAGCTTGCCGCGCTGGGTCGTGAGGTCGGTGAAGAGGCTCACTAAGGCGTGGACGCTCCAGGCGGTGCGCTCCTCGAGAGCCTCGAGCGGACCCCGTAACTCGTCGAGCGAGGCGTTGAAAAGGGACCCTCCGATCAGCAGATAAGTCAGGACCAGCGCCGGATATCGGACCTGCGGATTCGACGTGAGTCGAGTCAGTCGTGACACGATCGGTCGGTCTTCGGGGGGCACGGCCATTGGGGTATCTCGCAGGCGGTCGTTTACGACGCGTCGCCCTGACGCCGCCGAGAACCTAGAAGGGGGGAGCATCCCACTGTCGTCCAGTCGTCGCAAATCGGGGTCTCGTCTGGTGAGGGCTGGGCCTTGCGAAGGGGCGTCGAGAGGGGAGGGCGGACCGGCTCTTTCGCGAGCGGGCCCGTCTTGTGGTTCCGACCCGAGGCGAGGAGCCGGCGGTGGGGTTACCGTCCGCGAGATGCCGAGTGCCGCGCCCGAGTCGCAGGTCCTGAAGCCAGGTGCCCGAAAGGTCCTCTTCGGGGGTTTCTTGGGCAGTCTGGCTGCGGTCGGACTGACCGTCTATCTCTTCGGCGTCTTCCAGGACGCGCTGGTCTCGGCCTTCGCCACGGACGTCGCGACGTTGTCCTGGGCACCCGCGATCTTCACCGCCGCGAGCGGCCTGCTCTCACCCCTGGTCGGCCGGGCGCTGGCGACGCCGACGCGGCCCGGACTCTCGATCCGTTCGGTGATGTTCGTCGGCGTGTTCGCGATCGGTCTCGGTCTCGGCCTCGTCTCGCGATCGACCGCGCTTTGGAGCGCGGCGGCCGCCTTCGCGTTTTTGGTGGCGCCGGGGGCGATCCTGCTCGGCCCTCTTCTGGGCCAGGCCATGGTGACGAACTGGTTCGAAGCGTCCCGGGGTTGGGCGCTCGGGATCGTCTCGGCGGGAACGACCGTCGGCGGAGTGCTGGTTCCGCCGCTGGCGGCCATCCTGATCGAGGCCTTCGGCTGGCGAACGGCACTCGCGACGCTCGGGGGGATGGAAGTCCTCTTGATGGCTCCTGCGGTCGCCTGGCTCGTTCGTGATCGGCCGAGCGAGGAGCGGGGCGACGCTGCGACGGACCCGGTGGCACTCCGCCGTGAGGAGGCAGCGGCCGGAGTGCCCGCCGAAGGCGAGACACAGACCTCTGCCGAGCTGCTCCGCGACCCTCGACTCTGGCTGATCGGAGTGACCTTTGGCCTGCTCTTCTCGGCCGGCATGATCTCGACCGTCTTCACGGTGCCCTACGCCAGCGAACTCTCCGTCCCACTCGTCAGCGGAGCGCTGATCGCATCGCTTCGTGCGGGTTCCGCGGCAGCGGGGAAGATCGTGCTCGGGACCGCGTCGGATCGCTATGGCGTCGTGACAGTGCTTTTCGTCGTGATCGTGACGGAGGTCGTACTGACGGGCCTCCTGGTCGGGACGCGCTCACCGCTGGGCTTTGCGGTGTTGGGCGTGGCGATCGGCTTCGTGGGCGGATCTCCGTTACCGCTCAAGGCGGCGCTGGTGGGTCGGACCTTCGGGGCCGCGAACTTTCCCGCCGCGATGGGTCTCCTGCAGAGCATTGCGATGCCCTTCCAACTTTTGATGGTGCCGCTCGCCGGGCTCGTGTATCAGGCTGTCGGAACCTACGCGGCGGTCTTTGGGCTGACGATCCCCTGCTTCGCCTTGGCGGGGGTCAGCCTCTCCTTGCTGGCTCGCCGGGATCGCAGCGCTTCGCCCTCCAGTTGAGCGCGGGAGACGGAGCGGTTTTCTCGCGGCGACTCGGATTCGCTTGGACCTGGATTCCTTTTCGGGGGACCGAAGGGCAGTCGCGGGGGCAGCGGACGTGTTGGATACTCGGTGAGGAAGCCCTTGGCGTTCGGGCAGCGGGTGCGAGGCGGGGCGATCGGGGCGAGGTTGCTCGCGACGAGATCGGCCGCGACGCGGCGTGAGGCCCGATTCGAATCACGGGGTTGGAGGCGTCGATGATGGATGCGTTCGAGTACGACCCGATGGCACCCGACTTCCAGCACGATCCGTTCCCGCTCTTTCAGCGTCTGCGCGACGATTACCCCGCATACTACAACGAGCGGCGCCGCTTCTGGGCGCTCTCCCGTCACGACGATGTCATGAACGCGGCCGCGGACTGGTCGCTCTTCGCCAATAGCGTCGGCCACTATCCCGAGTCCGAGGCCGAACCGACCGAATTGATGCCGCGCTGGATGATGGACTTCGGGCTCTTTTACATGGACCCGCCGCGTCACGACCGGCTGCGTCGGCTGGTCGCGAAGGCTTTCACGCCAACGCGCGTGGCGGCCCTCGAGCCCGTGGTGCGCGAGATCGCCCGGGATCTGCTGGGGCGAGCGGCAGAAAAAGGGCGTTGTGAAATCGTCCATGACTACGCGGCGCCGCTCGCGACGCGCGTGATCGGGGCGCTGCTCGGGGTGCCCGAGGCCGATCGCTGGCAATTTCGGCTCTGGGCCGAGAAGATCGAGCAACGCGATCCCGCGATACCGGTCGAGGTCGCGGAGCGAGAGCAGATCGAGACGGTCGAGGCGATCCGCGTCTACCTGCGGTCGCTGGTTGCCGAGCGCCGCGCGACGCCGCAGGACGACCTGCTCAGCGCGTTGATCGCTGCCGAGGTCGATGGAGAGCGGCTCGGAGACGAACAGGTGATCGATCTCGGCTACCAGCTGATGGTGGCGGGGAACGACACGACGGCGGCGATGATCTCGAACGGGGCGCTCCGGCTGGCAGAGTTCCCCGACGAGCGTCGCCGGCTCGATGCGGACCGGTCCCTACTCGCGAACGCGGTCGAAGAGATGACGCGCTACGACTCGCCGACGGTCCAGTCGCCGCCCCGCATCACGACCCGTGAGGTCGAGCTCCACGGTCGCGTGATTCCGAAAGGAGCGCCGGTCGTGCTGATCTGGATGTCGGCCAATCACGACGAGCGCCGTTATCCGGAGCCCGCCCGCTTCGACGTGACGCGCAAGCTCGGCCGACACATGGGCTTCGGACACGGCCTGCATTTCTGCATCGGGGCCAATCTCGCCCGACTCGAGGGACGGGTGGCTTTCGACGAACTGCTCGATGTCGCCCCCGAGTACACCCTCGAGGCGCCGGTCGAACGCTGGGCCAGCGTGTGGTTGCGGCCGATCGGGCGGCTGGAGGTCGGCTTCGAAGCGAGGTGAGCGCGTCGTGGGCTGCTGCTAGATCCGCTCGCGCCGCAGGCGGTGGAGCTGCCGTTGGTAGATCTGTTGGCGCCGCTCTTCCGAAGTGACGCGGGGCGTCCCCTCCGGTAGCGCGGCGAGAAGCTCGCCGATGGGGACCCGTCGCAGGGTCGGTTGGGGGTTGTTCTGTGTCCAGATCCAGCGGTATTGGAGGACGCCCTCCTTCTCGCCCGCGGTGTCGAGCCAGTTGGCGATCCCCGGGTCGGAGTGGGAGACGACGACGCGGCATAGTCCGTCTGCGTCGAGGTGGGCCTGGCGGTGGTTGATGCTCATCTGTTGGTTCGGCCAGTCGGGGGTCTTGAACCAGAGGTCGATCAGCTGGAAGGACCAGTATTTCGCCTTCGGCGGCTCGAACTCGAGAATCATCGCCTCGCCCTCGGGCAGCGTGTAGTAGTCGTTGCCGTAGGCAATGTCGTCGGCGCCCCCGACGTAGAACTCCGCGGGCTGGACCGAGGCCGGGTCGTAGCGTTCGCGCAGGTCGTCGACCCACTCCTGCCAGAACGAGGCGGTCTGGGAAATGTTGTAGGCGGCGTCGTCGAGCATCTCCGCGGCGCGAGCGGGGCTCAACTTCTCGGGGGGGAGTCCCTTTCGGCCGAGGCACTCGATGTCGAAGGTCGCGGGGAGCTCGCTGTCCCAATCGCAGAAATATTGGCGGATCAGGACCTGTCGGGCGTCGGGGTCGAGCGGCAGCCAGTTCTTTTCTCGGGGCTCTCCGCCGAGGAAGAGCTCGAACGTACCGTCGGGCTCGACTTCGAGCTCGGGGGCTTCGAGCGCCGCGAAGTTGCGGACGTCCCCGAGCTGCATGAAGCCCTCCTTGATCTCGACCAGGAAGGTCTCGACCGTGCCTCGGGTGCCCCAGATGCGGTAGGCGAGGTCGCCGCGGATATGGGCGTGGGCGTAGGAGTTGTCGGCATTCTCGGCGCCGCCGCCGCTGAAGCTGTCGACGATGCGGATGAACCGGGGCTGCTCGGGGGTGAGCTCCGCCGCCTGGGAGATCCCGACCTTCGTGAGGCCGAGGAGATAGTGGAAGCCCTCGGCCTGGACCCAGGGGTCTTCGCGACCGGGCGCGTCGAGGATCGTGCGGCCGGCCGCTTCGAGGGTGCGACAGAAATCACTCCAGGCCTCGCCGCTGAGCAGACGGGCCTCGTTTTCCGCGGGGTCCCGGGCGACGGCGCGGCTGCCTTCGGTCTGGAGCTTCTGGGCGTCGGCGAGACCGCCCAGGGCGGGGGCGCTGCGGTCGGGAGGGCCGGACTGCGACATGGACTTTCCTCCAAGCTGGGGACGGGGTCTACGAGATGCGTTGCCCCGCCCGGCCGGTGAGACCCGACTCTACCGGCCGGGCCCGATTTCCGCCTTCGCCCCCATTTGGGGGAAGTGGCTAGCATCCGGGTATGGATGTCGACGCTGACCTGCTCCACCCGGGCGATCCGGCGCGCCGATTCGCGGCGATGGCCTGGCTGCGGGAGAACGAGCCGATCCATCGGGTCGGGGGGGCGGGCGGACCACTCTATCTGGCGAGCCGCATAGCGGCCGCCGACGCGCTCCCCCGGATCGACTGCTTCGGAGGTGGTGTGGGGGCGGCCGACGTCCATCCGGACCTGCAGGCCCTCAATGGGGTCGCTGAACCCAGGCACGGCCGCATCCGGCGCATCGTCAATAGCATGATCGCACCGCATAAAGCGGGGGAGGTGCGGCCCTTCCTCGAGCAGCTCTGCGAGGACCGCCTCGATCAAGTCGATGCCAAGGGAGGGGTCGCCGTCGACGCGATGGGCGAGTACATCGACCACGTCCCCTCGAGCGCGATCTGTTGGCTCACGGGGTGGGATGCAGAGGACGCGATCCAGCTCTACCGCTGGACCGTCGAGATCTGTGAGAAGGCGATGAACATGAAGCCCGGGAACACGGGCACGATCGCCGACATGGTTCCCGCCTTCGGGAACTACGTCGAGGAGCGCGTCGCGGCTCGGGTCGCGCTCGACGCCGCGTCCTGGCCCGACGACGGCATGAGTCGGCTGCTCACGACGGAGGTCGAGGGCGAGCGGCTCTCGCCGACGGCGGTCAAGACGCAGCTGCTCTTTCTACTCGGCGCGGGCTCCGAGACCAGTCGGGACATGATGGGCCTGCTTCTTTACTCCCTCGCGGCGGATCCGGCCCTCTACGAACGGGTGAGAGCCGACCGCGCCTTGATTTCGAAGGCCACCTTGGAGGCCTTGCGGCTCTGCTCGCCGACCCAGTTCATGGTGCGCCGCTGTGAGCAGGCGACCGAGGTCGCGGGTCATCCAGTCGCGCGGGGTGAGAACGTCTATATCGGGCTGGCCTCCGCCAACCGCGACGAGTCGCATTGGCCGGACCCGACGCGCTTCTCGATCGACCGGGCCAACGCGAACGACCACCTCGCCTTCGGCGACGGGCCGCATGTGTGTCCGGGATCGTTCCTCGTGCGGCTCGAGACCCGAGTCGCCTTCAACGCCCTGCTCGACCGCTACGCGCGGATCGAACTCGTCGAGGAGGGGCCCTTCGAGCCCCTGGCCACGCCGATGTTCTATGGACCCGCGCGACTGCCCTTGCGGTTTCATCGGGACTGAATCCATGTCGAAGCCCCTGGCCGGAATCCGGATCCTCGAGGTCGCGCAGTTCGCACCGAATGCGGTGGGGATGCACCTGGCGGATCTTGGAGCCGAGGTGATCAAGGTCGAGGCACTCGGGCTCGGCGATCCCGCTCGATTATTAGGCAAGCCGATCGAGGGGGAGGCGCCGGCTACGCGTCGCTGGAATCGGGGCAAGCAGAGCGTCGCACTGGACCTGCGCCATGCGGAGGGTGCCGAGGTCTTTCGCGCGCTCGTGAAGGAGGTAGACGCCGTCGTCGAGGGCATGCGTCCGGGATCCCTCGCGCGGCGTGGGCTCGGCTATGAGGCCCTGCTTGGCTCGAACCCCCGACTCGTCTTCATCAGCGTCTCGGGTTGGGGCGAAGAGGGCCCCTATCGAGACCTGGGATCCCATGGGCTGGCCTTCGACGCCTACGCAGGTCTGGCGCCGCCGCGCCCCGATCTGGATCGGCCCACGCGACCGTCGGGCCATGTCTGGCAGGGGCTCGAGGCCGCGCCGCTCTACGGGGCGCTGGCCCTGGTCTCGGCGATCCTCAAGGCCCGCTCGACGGGTGAACCGTCTCGGATCGAGGTGAGCCAAGCGGACGCCGGTGTGGTTTGGAACGGCTGGCGGGTCGCCTACGAGGCGGCGCGAAACGAACCGCTCGAGGAAGAGGCGCAGGCGCGGGCGAGGCAGCTCTCGCGGATCGAGGGCCATGCGGCCTCTGCGGAGTTCGAGGGGGAGTTCTCGGGCGAGGAGGTGCGGCGTGAGAGTCCTCGAGACGACGTGCGTTATCAGTACTACATGGCGAGCGATGGTCTGGTCCTCTTGATGGCGACCGAGCGCCGCTTCTGGGAAAATTTTTGTCGCGCGGTCGATCGCTTGGATCTCTTCGAGCGTTGGCCCGGCGAGGGCTACGCCGACCACGATTATGGGAACGAGCCCCTGCGCGAAGAACTCACGAGGATCTTCGCGAGCCGTACCCGCGCAGACTGGGTCGCGCTCTTTCTCGAACACGACGTTGCGGGCTCTCCCGTCTACGCAGCCGGGGAGACCTGGCGAGACCCGCATTTCGAAGCCCGAGACCTCTGGACCGACGCGAGCGTCCACGGCATGCGGGTGCCGGGCTCACCGCTCCGCGTCGATGGGGAGCGCGCCGTGGCGGCCACGGCCTCGCCGGCGCACGCCGAGCATACGGCCGAAGTGCTCGGGCGCGTGCTCGGCTACGACGACGCCCGGATCGAGGCTCTGCGCGTCGCCGGGGTGTTGGAGTTGAAAAGATGAGCCGACGACCGCTCGAGGGGCTGCGAATTCTTTCTGCGGAGCAGATGATCTCGCTCCCCCACGCGACGCAGCTGCTGTCGCTGTTGGGCGCCGAGGTGCTCAAGGTCGAGCCGCTGGGCGGCGAGTCGGGGCGCCACGGGCGTCCCCAGGTCGAAGAGGAAGATGGGACACAGACGGGCTCGACCTTCGTGCGGAACAATCTCGGCAAGTCGACCGTTTCGCTCGACCTGAAGAGCGAGACGGGGCGAGCGCTCTTCCTCGACCTCGCGGGTCAGGTCGATGCGGTCTGCGAAAATTTCCGCCCCGGTGCCGTCGATAAGCTGGGGATCGGCTACGCGGCTGTGCGGGAGCGGAATCCGAGTGTCCTCTACGTCTCGATCTCGGGCTTCGGCAACCGGACGGATCCCCCCAGTCCCTACCGCGAGCGATCCGCCTATGCGCCCGTCGTCGAGGCGATGGCGGGGCTCTACGAATACGCGCGGGAGGGGGATACCATGCCCAGGCTCGCGAGCGCCGGGGCGCTCGGCGATACCGGGCCGGCGCTCTACGCCGTGATCGGCCTGCTCTCGGCCCTTCATGAACGCGAGCGGACGGGGCAGGGCACGCACGTCGATGTCGCGATGTACGACGCGATGATCGCGCTCGCCGACGTGGTCCACCTGGCGAGTGTCGGGGTCGAGCCCAGTCGCGCGACCCGGGGTATCGGGATCCTCGACAGCTTCCGCGCCGACGACGGCTGGTTCACTATCGAGGTCGTGCGCGAGCCCCATTTTCCCCGCTTCTGCGACGCCGTCGAACAGCCGGATTGGAAACAGGACCCGCGCCTGGCGACCCGCGCGGGCTGGGCGGAGCATCTCGAGGACGTGATCCGGCCCGCGGTCGAGGCCTGGGCCAGAGGTCGTTCGAAGCACGAGGCGGCGGCCGCGCTGGCCGCTCACGGGGTGGCCGCGGGTCCGGTCAACGCCGCCTCCGACATCGTGTCCGACCCCCACGTCCAGGCCCGAGGGCTCGTGCATCGTTTCGACCAGGCCGGTGGCGGGCCCCCGGTCGATGTCATTGGGAGCCCGCTGGATTTTCTGGGGGAGGAGGCGGAGGATGCGGCGCGGCCGCGGCGCTGGCCTGGGCTTGGGGCACAGTCGGAGCGCGTGCTCTCGGAGTGGCTCGGGCTTTCCTCGGAGCGGATCGCGGAGTTGAAGCGAGAAGGAGTGGTCGGATGAGCCAGGGAAAGAGTGCCTACGAGATCCGGAGTCAGTTGGGTCATCCCGTGATCGATGCCGATGGTCATACGACCGAGTTCGTCCCGGCGTTGGCCGAGTATTTGCGCGAGGTTGGGATCGAGCCCGCCTTCGACAAGCTTTTTCAGGGCGTGCTGGGCGCGGTCGCCGACTGGTACGACGTGACGCCGGAACAGCGCGTCCAGAAGCATATGACGAAGCCACCCTGGTGGACTCGTCCGATGCGGCGTGCCGAGGATCGCGCGGCGGCGTCCTTTCCGCGTTACCTGCGAAGCCGGATGGACGAGCTGGGCTGCGACGTGTCGATCGTCTACCCGAGCACGGGGCTGGCCTTCTTCCAACTGCGCGAGGCGGAGCTGCGTCGCGGCGGCTGTCGCGCGCTCAACCGGTACCATCGCGACGCCTTCGAGGGCTGCACCGATCGGCTCATCCCCGTCGCGGCAGTGCCGACGGCCACGCCTGAAGAGGCGATCGAAGAACTCGAGTACGCCGTGCTGGAGTTGGGCTTCAAGGCGATCGTGATCCCGAGCTACAACCTGCGTACGCCCGTCGGTCTCGAGAGCGACGACCTCGATTTGCGCCGATGGGCCTTCTGGCTCGATACCTACGGGGTCGACTCGGCCCACGACTACGATCCTTTTTGGCGCCGCGTGCTCGAGTTGGGGGTTTCCCTGGGCACGCACTCGCAGGGCAACGGCTGGGGCAGCCGGCGGTCGACTCAGAACTGGGTCTACAACCACATCGGCCATTTCGGGGCCTCGGGCGAGGCGCTCTGCAAGTCCCTCTTCCTGGGCGGTGTGACCCGGCGCTTTCCCGGGCTGCGGGTCGCTTTGCTCGAAGGGGGAGTAGGCTGGGCTGCCAGCCTCTATGCCGATCTGATCGGGCATTGGGAGAAGCGCAATCTTTCCGCGGTCCGCGAGAACCTGGATCCGGCGCTGCTGGATCAGGCCGTCTTCGCGAAGCTCGCCGAAGAATATGGCGCGGTGGGGCCCGCCACGCGGGACAAGATTCAGGGTGCGCTGCTCACGACGCCTGGCCAGAACCAGAATCGGCCGGCGGACGCCGACCTGGACGAGTTTGCGGCCATCGGGATCGAAGGAGCGGATGAGATCCCGGGTCTCTTTATCCCCAACTTCTACTTCGGCTGCGAAGCGGACGACGCGCTCAACGCAGTGGCGTTCATGGGTGATCTGCTGCCCTACGGTGCGAAGCTCAACGCCTTCTACGGCTCTGACATCGGGCATTTCGACGTGCCGGATATGCGCGAGGTGCTCTCGGAGGCGATCGAGCCGCTCGAGGAGGGAATCCTGTCGGAGGCGGATTTCCGTGACTTCGTCTTCACTCACGCGGCGCGCTTCTATACGGATACGAACGCGGACTTTTTCGAGGGTACGATCATCGCAGACGAAGTCAGTTCGAACGTGAAATCACGTTAGTCCACGATTGCGGGGAGGACCCGATCGGCGATTACGGGGAGGACCCGGTCGGTGAAGAAATGGAAGGTCTTGTCGCTGAGGGGCGAGGGCAGGAGATGATCGAGCGGGAGCGCTTGCTCGAGTGTGCGGAGCGCATCGATGGCGCGCTCGGGCGACCCATGAATGGCCCGGTCCAGGACAGCTCGATAAACCATCCCCGATCGGGACCCTGAGATCACGCCAACCGAAGGATCGGAGGACACCGACCCTCATGGATCAAGCACTCGGAACCAGGTCGGGCACGCGGTAGGGGGCTGCATCCGGCATCCACTGGATGATTTCGATCGGATGGCCGTCGGGATCGTGGATGACGAAGGCCGTCGAGTTGTCGAAGGGGACCGGTTCGCTTTGAATCGAAACGCCCTTCTTTCGGAGCGCTTCGTACGCCGCCTGAACGTCTCGGACCTCGAAGGACATCAACGTTTTATGCTCGCTCGCCGGCGCTCGCCAGCTATGCCAGAAGAGCTGAACGACGGTATGACCGGCGACAAGGCCACGGACGAGGAGAGAGCGCGCACCGGGGGTCGCCGTGACAGCCTCGAATTCAGGGCCCTCGAGAGTGCGTTCCAGGACGATCTGAATCCCGAAGACTTCGCGGTAGAAGGCGAGGGCGCGATCGAGATCCGATACCTGGAGGGAGATGTGCGAGAGTCGGGCGAGGCCCGCACCTTCGAGTGTAAAGGGGGTCGGCATCGGGCGATCATACCATCGAACACGCCGTCGGATTCGCGTGAATGGCCAGGCGATACTGCACGACCGCCCGATCCATGATGTGGGACGAGAAAGGGGCACGGATGACGGATTGGCAGGTGACTCCCCTCGCTGGAGCGCTGGGGGTCGAATTAGAGGGCCCCGTCCTGGCCGATTTGGACGCCGCGGCAGTCGAGGGTCTGGAGTCCCTCTTGATGAAGCACCACGTGCTCTTCTTCCCGGAGCAATCTCCGAGTCCTGAGGCCCTGGTTGTTTTCGGGGGCTTCTTTGGGAAGCTCGAGCGTCATCCTCACCTGGAGAATCCGACTCCCGGTCTGCCGGACGGCATCTTCGAGTTGGCGGCAAGTCATGGCGGTGTGGCGGACGAATGGCATACGGACTTGACCTACCTCGAGGAGCCTGCGCTCTATTCGATGCTGCACATGGTGGAGGCTCCCGAGATCGGGGGAGACACGATGTGGTCCAACCTGGCTCTTGCCTACGATGCGCTCTCTGCCCCCATGCAGGAGTTATGCGAAGGGCTCTCGGCGATTCACGACGGGGAGGCGAACGGCGCGAGCGAATCGATGGCCGTCCATCCTGTCGTCCGTGTCCACCCCGTCACCGGTCGTCGTATCCTCTACGTGAACGAACACTTCACCCGCCGCATCGTGGAGTTGTCTCGCGACGAGAGTGATCTCCTTCTCGGTCATTTGACACGTTGGGTATCCAGTCCGCGATTCACGGTGCGCTACCGCTGGGCGAAGGGCACGGTCGCGATGTGGGATAACCGCGTGACTCAGCACTTCGTCGTCGGTGACTTCGAGGAGGAGCGGGTGATTCAGCGCGTGACGGTGATGGGGGATCGCGTCGAGGGGGCTCGGCCGCCGCGCTGGCCGCTCTATACGCGGGCCGGTGGGGTGACGGATACGAGCCGGCATGACGAGGTCCTGCGGGAATGGGAACGTCGCAG
>Ga0315316_10000665_pt1 | contig 23046 bp, 21 predicted proteins | sample M160m3416metaG_FD_203702 | JGI IMG/M metagenome (GOLD analysis project Ga0315316, IMG submission 203702) | Ammonia-oxidizing marine archaeal communities from Monterey Bay, California, United States - M1 60m 3416 | ecosystem: Environmental > Aquatic > Marine > Intertidal zone | place: USA... | reverse complement strand
GACCCGTCGGATTCGCGAGCAGGTGCGCGCCGACATGGAACGGGAGCGACTCGAGCGGATCGGTCTTCGCCTCGCCGCGATGAACGAGGCACTCGCGAACTCGCCGAATGCCTACGCGCTGTCCGCAGGCGAGGCCACCGACGATGAGGAGGCGGCCTTTGCGGGCATCAGCCTCGAGAGCGGGGAAACCCTCTACACTGCGAATTGTTCGGGTTGCCATGGTGCTCGCGGCCACGGAGACGGACCGCTCTCCGCCGGACTCCAGCCGGCGCCGGCGAAGCATGCGGATGGGGCCTATATGAACGAGCTCAGCAACGCCCACCTCTTCAAAGTGATCGCCGAGGGTGGCACCGCGGTGGGCAAATCCTCGATGATGGCACCGTGGGGTGCGAGCCTCTCCGAGGACGACATCAGCAGCCTGATCGTCTTCATCCGCACGCTGCCGGAGCCGCCCTACGAGGGTCCCGTCCCTGGCAAGAGCTGAGAGAGCATTCGATCGCGGGCAAACTGCTGATGCAGGTCTTTCTCACGAGAGACACTCCCTCTCAGCCCCCGCACAGGCCTCTGCCAATGCCGCTCTCTCTTCCCCTCGTCGATCCCGTTGTCGCACTCTTGTGAGGTGCGCGAGAAGAGCGATGCCGGTCCACACCCCACCCATGGGTTCGGGGACCTCGATCGCTCCGATGTCGCATCGAGGGGCTCCGTCGCCGTCTCCATCCTCGGGTCGCGGAGCCTTTCGCTGATCCTGGTAGAGGCAAGTCCCGTCATCGCCCGCGTCGATCAGGGGGCTACCCCTTTGCGGGGTGCGCGCGAGTGTCCCGTCGAGTTGCTCGGGCGGCGCGAGCATGAGCGGCTGGTTCTCGACGTCGTCCGCCTCGATAAATCCACAGCTCGTATCGTTGCTGGCATTGTTTCCAATCCTCTGCACCTGGCCCGCGAGGCTCGCCGAGATCGAGCAGGCTGGGAAGCCTTCGAGCGCACTGTTGACGAAGATGGCCTCGTCGTTGCCCGTGAACGAACCCGCACTGAATGCCGTTCCAGCGGGAGCCGAGATCGTCGAGGGAAAAGGCCCGGCGCCGAACGCGGCTTTGAGAATCACGCTGAAGGCGAGACGCATACGCTCGCGCGTGATGCCGTTCGGAAATCTGGCAGCTACTGGGCCAATCCCGAAAGCGGGCGCGTCATCGACCGAAGCATCGGGTTGCAATTCTTGATGGTCACTTTGCCCTGCAGCAGGTTGCCCTTCGAGTATTCATTGAAGTGGCATGTATTCGTCGCCGGTTCGTAGTTCTCGACCCATAAATTATCGTCCTTCCAGGTCGCGGCGAGATGGACGTGCCCTTCGGGCACGCTAATCGCCATCACGCCGCCCCAGCGCTTCACGAAGATCTGCTGGAAGTGAAACGAATAGGCGCCCCAACCGATGACGACCGTCGCGAGTGCGAGCACGAGGGCAGCCCGCCACTTCTCCGCCTTGGCTCCCACGAGTACGATGAATCCGCCCGCAAGCAAAAGTACGCCGGCCCAGTAGAGATATGTAATCACTTTGCGAAAGCTCCCATCGTCCATTCATTCCAAGGACAGTTGTGGATTGCGCGCCAAGGCGCGCCGGGATGATCGCTCAGCTCGCACGAGCGCACCTCAACGCGTCGAAGGCCTATCTGAGCCCTGCGAAACGGCGCGAATGGGTAGAGGGCGATCCGATGAGGGGAGCACTGCTCCCGCTGGGGTCGAGCACCGCATGCCCCGCCCCTACCAGGTGTAGGCTTCCAAGAGCTCGCGGAAGCGCTCGCGGGAGTCGTTTGTGTCTGGGGCGAAGTCGATACAAGCCTGGACGGCGACGGCGCTCGAGGGGATCGAGGGAAGGTTCCCGTCCACGCTTTGGGTTCCACGCACCAGCGGGCCGTCCTCCCGCGTGTCGGTCGTGACGACGAGCTGGGCCGTGACCTGCGATCGGGGGGGAGCGGCGCCTGGGTGGTCGACGCACGTATTGGTCGAAGGGACCTTCTTCGTTGCCAAAGATGTCCGCCCAGTACGCATTCCGGGCCTTCGAGGCGTTGAGGAGCCACGCGAGACTGGCTTCGGAGCGTGGGGTCGGCTTCGCGGGGCCGACGAAATCCGGGCGGCGGAACGCGATCAGATTTTCTTCCTGAGAGGTCTGCCCCGTGAGTGCGAAGGACAGCAACCGCACGGGGACGTCCTGCTCGCCCGCCTCTGCGAGCAGGATCGCGCCTGCGAGTGGATCCATCCGGAAGTTGAAATCGTTGACGACCTTGCCGTTGATCGTGAGGTGCTCGCCCTCGACTCGGGAGGCGAGCCAGATGATCTCGGCGATCTTCCGAGTCGTAGACGGGCGGCTCGTTGCGAGCAAGCAGGCGACGTCGGTGGCCGGGCCGATCGCGAGAATCGTGACCGGCTTCTTGCTGCGCCGAAGGCGTTTACGCATCTGGGCGACGCCCGAGTTCTTATAAGAGGCGGCGAAGGAGCCCTGGGGCCCCAACAGAGGGACCGGTGTGGAGATCGGTGGATCCTCGCTTGCGTAGTCGCGCGTATCATCGACCCACGACGGGTTTTCGTGCAGCACCTGCCCGGCAGGCCCCTGTGCGCCCGCGATGATGGGAATGCGTCGTTCGCCCTTCAGGTCTCGGGTGATCCTGCGCGCCACGAGCATCTCGGGCTGGAGCGTCGCGTTTCCGAAGGTGGGGCTGAGGACTCTGCGCCCGGGCCTCGCCTCGCCTCGTCCCAGCGGGCCAGAGCCGAGCTTGGCCGTACTGAGGGGTTTGGGACTCAGTGTTTCACACAAAGCCCGGCCAGGCCGCTTCCCCGAGGCCCCAAAAATCGGGGATCGCGCTCCGCTCTCGTCAGGGACGGGAGCCCTCGGCAGGCGGCTACGGCAGCCTGCAAATGAAGAGGGCGGCGCTTCGCGAGGGGACGCCGGTGCAGCGCCTCAAAGCCTTCGTTCCCGCCAGCCAAGCCCGAGCATGCCCATCAAAAGGAGGAGGCCGGTGCCGGGCTCGGGAATCGGGTGCGCGGTGAAGACCACCTGGCCGACCTCCTCGCTCTCGAGGTAGTCGACCTCGTTGATGTAGAGGCTCCCGCTGCCGTCGTATCCCGAGCGGGCGATGCCGGTTCTTTGGATCAGGCCATAGGCGAGCGCGACTGCCACGGGCCACTGGCCGCGGGGGGTCGAAAAGAGGACTTCCAGAGGGTCGCTGTCGAGAAAACTCATCGGGGCCAAGAGGAGTTCGTTGAAGTGCTCGAAATAGTCGTGGTTATGGGGATCACCGGTCAGGATTCCCTCCGACGTGATGCTGCGCTCGATCACGAACCCGCCGGTCATCACGCTTCCGCTTGGCAGAACCTCGAAGGCTGTACAGCAGGAAATATCGCCCACGTAGGAGATCGGCTCGAGGATTCCGTTGGAAAGCGTCTCGCCTCCCGCGGAGAGGACGACCGCGCTCATCGAGTAGGCATCGGGTTCGCAGGGGCTCCCGCAAATTCCGAATGGCCACGGTGCGAGTTCAAAGCTGCCCGTCAGGGCGACCGACGGAGCCGAGACGGAATCGAAGGTGGCGCCGGGAGCAATGACGAAGCCGAGGGCCGACGCCGAGCCGGGGATCCACCCGAGTGACGAAAGCAGGGCCAGCCCGACAAGCGCTCCGCGCAGGCAGATGCCGGGGGAATTCAGCCGGCTGCGTTCTGATACCCGACAAGGATCCATCTCGATCTCCTCGCAATCGCCGCGATCCGCGGGGACGCCTTTTCCGTCCGTGTGGATCTACGGGGTGCGGGCCCTCGAATTGTGGCGGGTGCGCGGGTGCTCATCTTCGTTAGGGACGGCGGATCGGAATTGAGAATGATCTCGGTCGGCGTTCGCGGAGCGATGCGCTGCCCGTAAGCGGCGCCAGCCGGAGGCCCAGCCGATGTGTGCCCATTCTCCGCTCGAGCGAGGACGAGAGCAGGATCGATCTGCTCGTCCTCGACCGGCCGGAGCCGATCGACGACGCGCCCTGGCTCGTCCTGCGAGAGAGGGGGATGTGGGCGGGGCTCGTCCGGCCTTGATCGGGCGACGGCCATCGTGCCCCCCGGCTTCGAAGTCCCCCTTCTAGGTCCGGCCCGGCCCGGTTGCGCGCATCGCCCGCATTCCGGCCCCGGATAGGAGCGCCAGCAGGACGAGCGTCGTCGACCAGGACCCGGAGGGTACGGCGGGGGTGGCTTGGAGGCTCCAGCGTGCCCACGTGATGCCATCACCGAAGGGGTCCCCCGTCTCGAAGCTGAACGGCGTGAAGGCGGGGCCCGTCAGGATCGTGTCTGCAGAACTGGCGTTGTTGTAGAACCAGACGCCCAAGGAGTTCGAAGCGTCCACTCCGTAGGGGTTGATGAAGACGCATTCATCTTCCCCGGCGCTACAGCCTGCGACCAGTCCGGGATCGCTGTCGAAGTTGCCCTGGGACCCGTCGATCACGACCTGGTCGCGCAGCGCCTCCGCGAAGAGGACGGCCGTCGCTGCGGACGAGGTGCCGAAATCCGAGGCCTCGTTGCAACCGTTGAACAACGCCGGACATTGTCCGTCGACGAATTCGACGTCGTATAAGACCCCATCGATGTCCACGCTGGTGGCTCCCTGGAGCTGCCCGCCGACGACGTTGAGATCGGCCGCCTCCGATCGACCCGCGAACAAGAAAAGCACCAGCAGCAAAGTACGCTTCAGCATCGAGACCTCCAGGAGCAACAGAGACGGCCAAGGGGATCTTCGTGCCCCCTCTTCGTGAAGGGCGGACGATAGCACTTACGCTATGAGAAGGGGCGGGGGATTGGCCGCTCGACCAGCGGTTCGCGGAGTGCCGGGATCTTTGCCAGCATTCGCCAAGCGACGCGCGGCTTGCGAGCGGCGCCTGCCGGAGGCCTGGCCGATGCGTGCCGATTCCCCCGTGAGCGAGGGCGAGAGCAGGGTCGATCTGCGACTCGAACGGCTCGACCCGATCGGCGTCGAGGTGCTCGGTCTCGACCTGCGCGAGCCCGTCGACGACGCGACCTGGCTCGCCCTGCGAGAGACCGTGATGCGAGAGGGGGTCGTGGTTTTTCGCGAGCAGCCGATGTCGGCGCAGGCGCAGATCGCGCTCGGGCGTCGTTTCGGGGAGCTCGAGAATACCGCGCTCGATCGGGGCGAGATGGACGAGTCGAAGACCCTCCTCGCCAACGTGGGCCCCGACGGCGAGTTCTATGCCGAGGACGATCCGAACCTCCAGCTCGTGGCGATCAACGAGGGCTGGCACACGGACAGCTCCTTTCGCGACGTGCCCGCCTCGTTCTCTCTCTTCGCCGGCGTGACCGTGCCCGAGGAGGGGGGCGACACCTTCTTCGCGAGCCTCGAGCGTGGTTGGGAGGCGCTTCCCGCGCAGACCCAGGCGGGCCTCTACGGTCTCCACGCGACCCATGATTACGACCGGGCCTACGCGACGCGCGGCGTCGACCTATCCGACGTGTTCGGTGGGGCCGCGCCTTCGAGTCGGCACCCCGTGGTGCGTCGACATCCGGAGACGGGGCGCCCGGGGCTCTTCGTGTCGGAGCACGTATTCGAGGTCGACGGCCTGCCGGACGAGGACGCGGCCAGCCTGGTCGAGGAGCTGCTGCGCGTCTGCGTCGATCCCGCGCGGGTCTATCGACATCACTGGGCGGCGGGCGACCTGCTGGTCTGGGACAACCGCTCCATGCTCCATCGCGCCCAGGGCTTCGACCCGCGTCATCCCCGGGTCATGCGGCACGTGCGCGTCGCGGGGAGCGAGGCGGTCCTCCCCGCCCACGCGTGACCCTGCGCGGATCCGCTTGCGCCGATCCAGCATGAACCGTTCCGAACCCGCGCACGCCGCGGGGCGCGCGCCTCGGACCTAACGCTTCTTGGGCGGGTTCGGGTCGAAGGGCCCCTTGCCCATCTGGTCGCGGATCGGCACGAACTCCGGCATCAACATGGCGCGGCGCTGCCAGTTGGCACCGTCGACGACCATCGTGTGGCCCGACACGAAGCTCGCGAAGGGCGACGCCAGGAAGGTGGCGGCCCAGCCGAGCTCGTGGGGCTGTCCCACGCGGTGGCCCGGGCAGCGCACCGCCTCGCTCTTGCGGCGATCGGGCACGGAGCGGATGTTGGCGGTCTCGTCGTCGTGGGGGAAGAGCCCGGGGACCAGGCCGTTGACCTGGATGCCGTAGGGCCCCCACTCGACGGCCAGCGTCTCGGTCATGTTCTTGACCCCGGCCTTGGCCGCCGAGGAGTGGGCGAAGCCGGGTCCGCCGGTCCAGGCGTAGGCCGCGCCGATGTTGATGATGCTGCCCGGCGTGCCGGCCTCGATATGCCGCCGACCGAACTCGCGGGAGCAATAGAAGGTGCCGTTCAGGACGATGTCGGTGACCGTGCGCCAGGCGTTCGGGCTCATGTCCTCGGCCGGCACGGGGAAATTGCCTGCGGCGTTGTTCACGAGTACGTCGGGCAGCCCGAGCGCGCTCGTCACGCCGTCGAAGGCCTCGGCGATCGCGGCGGCGTCTCGGATGTCGCAGGGCAGGGCGACGTGGCGTCCGCCCACGGCCTCGACGGCCGCCAGTCCGGCGGCGCGATGTTCCTCGCCGCGGGACAGAATCGCGACGGAGGCGCCGAGTCGGGCGAACTCGACGGCGATGGCCTTGCCGAGGCCGGTGCCGCCGCCGGTGACGATGACGACCTTGCCGTCGTAGCTGCCGAGGGGAAGCGCGTTCGCGCCGAGGGGGGGCGGGTCGGGAAGGCCCATGATTGGCTCCTCTGAGTGTGCTTGCGAGGGGGAGGTTGGTCTCGTCCGCGGCCGGGCCGCGGAATCGGGTGCGCCATGATAGCCTCCTCTGCGTCGTCGCGAAGAGGTCGGGCCGAACCGAGCCGGGCGGCGGCGAGACGGGGTGAGCATGACGCAAACGGAACAGGCAGAGACGCGAGAGACGGGTACGCCCGAGGTCCTGTGCTCGGTGCGCGAGCGCGTCGCGACGATCACGTTGAACCGGCCGGAAGCGAAGAATGCGATGACCATGGACATGAAGGAGGCGCTCTATTGCCTCGTTCGTGATCTCGAGGACGATCCGGCGGTCGGCTGTCTCCTGCTCACCGGCGCCGGCGACGCCTTTTCCGCGGGCGGAGACACGAAGCGGATGCAGCGCGACGGTAAGCCCCCCGTGATGGAGGATCGTCAGCGCCAGCTGCGCTGGGAGCACGAAGTGCCCCGCATGCTGCATCAATCGGGCAAGCCGTCGATCGCGGCGCTGCCCGGCGCGGCGGCGGGGGCCGCGTGCTCGATCGCGCTCTCCTGCGACCTGCGGGTCGCCTCGGAGAAGGCCTTCATTCTCACGTCCTTCGCTCGGCTCGGGCTCTCCGGCGACTACGGCGGGACCTGGTTCCTGACGCAGCTGGTGGGGCCCGCGAAGGCCCGCGAAATCTATTTCACGGCGGAGCGGGTGGACGCCGAGACGGCGCTCGGCCTCGGGATCTTCAACCGGGTCGTGCCGGCCGACGAGCTGCGTGAAGCGGCTTTCGCGCTCGCGGCGCAGATCGCGAGCGGGCCGCCGATCGCGTTGCGCTGGATGAAGGCGAACCTGAATCGGGCGGTCACGAACGACCTCGAGACCTGCCTGCGCTACGAGGCCGACCGCATGGTGCGCGGCGCGCTCACCGACGACTACATCGAGGCGATCGCCGCGTTCGGCGAGAAGCGAAAGCCCGACTTCAAGGGCAAGTAGGCCCCGGCCCGGCCCGCGCCCCGGCAAGGGACCGCAGGGGCTCCGAGCCGCCCGTCAGGGCCGGATCGAGTAGCGCGGGGCGCCCGACTTCGCGTGCTCGGCGACGGCAGGTTGGACCTCTTCGACCCAGTCGCAGAGGATCGGTCGCGTGTCGCGCGGATCGATCACGTCGTGGACGCCGAAATCCTCGCTGCGCGGTAGCACCGATTGGGCGTGGGCCATCTCCTCTTCGAGCTCGGCGCGCCGGGCGTCGGGATCGTCGGCCGCCTCGATCTCGCGGCGGAAGGCCAGGGCCACGCCGCTCTCGACGGGCAGGGCGCCGCTCATCGCCGAGGGCCAGGCGACGACCGTTGCGTTCGGGCCGAGGTGGATGCCCTGGGCGACGCCGTAGGAGCGGCGCAGCACGCAGGCGAACCAGGGGACGCCCGTCTGAAGGATGGCGAACATGGTGTGCATCCCCGCGCGAATCGTGCCCGCCTGCTCGGCCGCCGTGCCGATCGCGAAGCCGGGCTCGTCGATGAGTGAGACGATGGGCACGTGGAAGAGGTCACAGAGTTCGACGAAGCGCCGGATCTTCTCGGCGCCGTCCGCCGTCATCGAGCCGCCGTCGTAATGACAGTCGTTGGCCATGACGCCGACGGTGTAGCCGTTCAGGCGCGCGAGTCCCGTCACCTGGCTGCGGCCCCAGAGCGCGCCGATCTCGAAGAAGCTCCGCTGGTCGACGACGTGCTCGATCAGCTTGCGAATGCGATAGGCGCGGCGGCGCTCGCGCGGGATGATCCGGAGCAACTTCTCCTCCCGGCGCTGGGGCCGGTCCCCGACGTCGAAATGAGGCGGGACCTCGCTCGAGTGGCTCGGCAGGTAGGAGAGAAATTTTTGGGCCATGCGGAGCGCGTCGGCCTCGTCTTCGGCGACGTTGTCGACCATGCCGTTGCGGCCGTGGATCTCGGCCGAGCCGAGTTCCTCCTTGGTCACGTGCTCCTTCATTGCGTGGGCGACCACGGCGGGCCCCCCGGTCAAGACCTGGGCCGTGTCGCGCGTCATGATCGAGAGATGAGAGGCGACGAGCCGGCCCGCAGGAAAGCCGGCGCAGGGGCCCAGCGCCATGCAAACGACGGGGACCGTCTTCAGGCTCTCCATCGAGCGGAGGTTCATCACGGGGGGAGCAGTCCAGTCGTAGCCCGAGCGACCTCGGGTCGCGCTGCCGGTCCCGGCGATCGAGGCGCCCCCAGCTTCGAGCATGCGAACGATCGGCATGCGCCGCCGGATGGCGAGGTCCTCGGCATAGAGGCCCTTCTTGAGCCCCGCGTCGGTGTAAGCGCCGCCGCGTATCGTGAAGTCGTCTCCGCAGACGACGACCGACCGCCCCGAGATGCGAGCCGTGCCGAGCACGACGCCGGTGGGTTGATAATCGGAGCCATCTTGGGACTCGCTGACGCCCGCGATCTGGCCCCATTCCCGGAAGCTGTCCCGGTCGACCAGGGCCTCGATGCGCTCGCGAACGTTCAGTCGGCCGCGCTCGTGGTGCTTTTTCAGCGCCTGCTCGCCGCCCCCTTGTCGGGCGCGTGCGCGGCGGCGTTGGATCTCTTCGACTTCGGGCTTCCAGCTCATGGGCCGAGGCTATCACAGGGGCCGCGCGTGATCGGATGGTGTGCGGGGTCGGATTGCACGGCGGGTGGGGCGGTTGGCGGCGCGCGGGTCGTGGCGGAGAGCGGGAGTGGAGGCCAGTCGGGTGGGGGGGCTGGACGATTACCGATACGGAGCGTATCGTTATTAGCTGACCCCTGGCCGCTGGCCCGTACGCGAGGTTTCTTGATGGATTTCGACCTGTCCGAAGACGAGCTGACCTTCGAAAAGGAAGTCGTGGCCTTCCTCGAGGCGAACCAGTCCGACGAGGTGATGGACCGCAACCCCGAGCATCTCTCTCAGACGGTGGAGACCCCGGCGAAGCGGGCCTTCATGAGTAAGCTCGCCGATCAAGGCTGGCTCGGGATGTCGTGGCCCAAGGAATATGGCGGCCAGGAGAAATCGGGGATCTACGACTTCCTGATGACAGAGGCCCTTTCGCGCTTTGGTGCGCCCCAGCCGGGTAAGGGCGTCGGGATCGTCGGCAAGACGATCATCCGCCACGGGAACGACGAGCTGAAATCCTATTTCCTGCCCCGCATCATCCGCGGTGAGGTCGAGTTCGCGATCGGCTACTCCGAACCGCAAGCGGGTTCGGACGCGGCTTCGCTCCAGCTGAAGGCGGAGCGCGACGAGGATCGCGGCGGCTGGGTGCTCAACGGACACAAGATCTGGACGACCTCGGCGCATTTTGCCGACTGGTATTGGGTCGGCGCACGGACGGGGGAGCACAAGCATAAGGGCATCACGCTCTTCCTGATCCCGATGGACCACGAGGGCTTCGAGATCCACCCGACCTATACGATCGGCGACGAGCGGACGAATGAAGTCTTCTTCAATGAAGTCTTCGTCCCGGACTCGCACGTGGTGGGCGAGGTGGGCCGCGGTTGGACCTATATCTGCGAGGCACTGGATCTAGAGCGTTTCGCGATGCTCCCGGTCGGCCCCGTCGAGATGAAGCTCAAAGGCTTGGTCGAGTACGTGCGGGAGGCGACGCTCGACGGCGAGCCGCTGGCCAAGGACCCGGTCGTCCGTCAGACCGTCGCGAAGCTGCGCGCCGACCTCGAGGTCGCACGGAAGCTGCAGCGACGGGTGATCAGCGAGGCGCTGAAGGGTCGCGTTCCGACGGTGGAGGCGGCGATGTACAAGATGTGGCAGTCCCAGCTCGGCCAGCGCATCGCCAACGCGGCGCTGGACCTGATCGGGCCCGACGCCCAGCTGAAGCCCGGACAGCCCGAGGCCCCCGCCAATGGTCGCTACGAGCGCTCCTATCGCTATACCGTGGTCGACACGATCGGCGGGGGAACCTCCGAGGTCCAGAAGAACATCATCGCCGGTCGAGGCCTCGGCCTGCCGAAGACCTTCTAGCCGGAGCCCAGCCCAGTGTCTTCTTCTCCCTCGCCCTCGGGCCATTTGCTCGAGGGGGTCACCGTCCTGAATTTCGGCACCGTCGGCCCGGCCGCTCGGGCGGCACGTACGCTGGCCGATTACGGCGCCCGCGTGGTGATGATCTCACCCGTGTCGAAAAAGGGCGCGCTCCAGACCAAGCCCGTCTACCACACCTATGGCGCCGGCCGTGGCTTCGAGCGTATGCGGCTCGACCTGAAGAGCGAGACCGGTGTCGAAGCCTTCTTACGGCTCACCGAGAAGGCCGATGTCGTGATCGAATCGTACCGACCGGGGGTCGTCGATCGGCTCGGGGTCGGCTGGGAGACGGTCTCTGGGCGCAATCCAGGCATCGTTTACTGCTCGACCTCGGGTTATGGGCAGGACGGCCCGGCCTCCTCCTGGGCCGGTCACGACTTGAACTACCTCGCGATGTCCGGCTATCTGGCCTGCAGCGAGCCGCGAGCCGACGGCGGTCCACCGATTCCCGGGGCGACGGTCGCCGACAGCGCGGGGGGCGGCATGCACGCTGTGTTGTCGATCATGGGAGCCCTCGTCAAGCGAGGTGCGACGGGCAAGGGCAGCTTCCTCGACGTCTCGGCGGCGGAAGGCATTCTGTCGTTGATGGCGCTCTCGTTGGATCAATACCTGGCGACGGGAGAGGAGGCCGGCCCGCGCCAAGTGCTGCTCACCGGACGCTATGCGTTCTATGACACCTACGAGGCGAGCGACGGGGGCTGGCTTTCGGTCGGCGCCATCGAACCGCATTTCTACCGAAATCTCTGCGAACGGTTGGGGCATGCCGAGTATGCCGGCGATCAATACGACGACGCCAAGCAGGAAGAGATCCGGGCGGCTTTCCGGGCCGCATTCAAAACCCGAACGCGGGACGAGTGGACGGCCGAACTGGCGCCCAACGACACGTGTGTGGCCCCGGTTTTGTCGATCCCCGAGGTTGTCGAGCATCCCCATTGGCGGGAACGCGGGATCTTCATGCAGGCCGAGCACGAGGAGAGAGGGCTCTTTGACCAGGTTGGCCCCGTGCTCGCTGGGGGCGTGCGAGCGCATCCGAAGCACAGCGTGCGGACGGGAGACGAGACGGATACGCGCGCTTTGCTCGCAGAGGCAGGCCTCGACGCAGGAGAGGTCGCCCGGCTGCTCGAAGAGGGCGCGGTCGAATAACCTGACGGCCCGGCGAGTTGACGGGTCGTCCCCATCCTATTGGCATCAACGCGTGGCATCAACGCGGGCTCCCAGGGAGCCCACAGGAGGAAGACAAATGGCATCGAAGTCGGCCGACGACCTGCCCGAAGAGGTCCAGAGCTGGATCGAGCAGGAACGGTACACGGAGAAGACGGAGTTTCCGATCGAGATGGGGTACGTCATGACGACCCTTTCGGCGACCCAGAATGGGAACCCGCTCTATTGGGACGCGAAGGTCGCGGAGGAGCTGACGGGCGGGCCGATCACTTTGCCCACGATGGTGTCGGTCTGGTTCCGCCCCCACGACTGGTCCCCGGGCCGGACGGAGCCTGCGGTGCCGCTGCAGCTCCACTTTGACCTGAAGGAAAAGCTCGGCCTACCCGAGGCCGTGATGAGCGACAACACGATCGTCTTTGGCGAGCCGATTCGGCCGGGCGATGAGCTGACGACGACACAGATCCTCTATTCCGTGTCGGGGCTCAAGACGACGAAGCTCGGCACGGGGCGCTTCTGGGATTTCGGCGTGCGGATCGTCAACCAGAAGGGCGAGCTCTGTGCAGAAGAGCGCTACACGGGCTTTGGCTACAACCGCGACTGAACGCGGCCTGCGGGCCGCGAGACCGGGCGCGGAATGTGCCCGCTCCAAGGGCACGTCTTCGACGACGCGCCGAGAGAGGAAGACGAAATGAGCGCAGATATTCTGCTGGGTGACGTGAGTGTCGGGACGGAACTTCCCGTGCTCGAGAAGTTGGTGAAGCCGGTCACGGTCGTGCTCGGAGCGATGGCGAGTCGCGACTGGCGGCCGCAGCACCACGACTACAAATTCGCGACGGGCAACAACGGTCTCGACGATATCATCATGAATACGCCGAACCTGGCCGCTTGGTTCGAGCGCTACGTGACGGATTGGACCGGGCCGAAGGGCCGCATCGGACGCATCAAGTTCCGCATGAAGGATTCGGTCTATCCCGGCGACACGATGCAGTTCGCGGGCAAGGTGACCGGCGTAGAGGCCGGCGCCGGAGGCGTCGGCTGGGTGGACGTCGCGATTGAATTGTCCGCCGGCGACAAGAGCTGTGTGGGTTGCGAGGCGCGTGTTGCGATCCCCGAGTCCGCCGAGGCGAACCCGTGGAGCCTGAAGGGCGACGCTTGGAAACCCTAGGGCCGCTCAGCCGGCGCGAAAGGACCCACTGAGATGGATCTGGACTTCACCGAAGAGCACGAGATGCTGCGCGAGATGGCGCGTGGCATGTGCGCCACGTACTCGCCGCTCGAGCTCGTGCGCGAGCTGGAAGACGACGCAAAGGGCTACGCCGACGAATTCTGGAAACAGTTGGCCGAACTCGGGCTGGTAGGGATCCTCGTGCCGGAGGCCTATGGCGGGCAGGGGCAGAGCCTGCTCGAGGCCGCCATCGTATACGAGGAGTTCGGGCGCGCACTCGCGCCTTCCCCCCATTTTGTCTCCGCCGTGTTGGCGGCGAGCGCGCTGTCGCGTGCGGGCAGCGAGGAGCAGAAGCGAGCCCACCTGCCTGGCATCGCGTCGGGCGAGCAAGTGGTCGTGCCCGCCTGGCTCGAACCGCGAAATGGCTATGGAGCAAAGGGGGTGCAGCTCCGCGCAGAGCCCGAGGCAGGCGGAGACGGGTTCGTCCTGAGCGGAAGCAAGCTGCACGTGGTGTTTGCGGGTGCTGCGACCCAGTTGGTCGTGCTGGCCCGGACCGGGGACGACGAGGAGGCGGTCGACCTCTTCCTCGTAGATCCGGCTGCGGCGGGGGTGACCCTGTCCCAGCGCTTGAACCTGGGCTCGGAGTCGACGTTCCGCGTGGACTTCGACGGGGTGCGGGTCTGCGCGGACGACCGCATCGGCGCGCCCGGCAGCGGCTGGAAGACCTGGAACGCGGTCATGCACGACGGGATCGTGCTGGCAGCGGCGCAGGCGGTCGGGGGGGCGAAGGCGGCGCTCGAGATCACGGCCGACTACGCGAAGACGCGGGAGCAGTTTGGTAAGCCCCTGGGCGCCTTTCAGTCGATCTCGCACTATCTCGCCGATGCAGCGACCTCGATCGAAGGCGGCTCGACGCTGGTCTATGAGGCGGCCTGGTCTCGGGCGGCCGGGAAGGACGTTTCGGAGCTCGCGCCGATGGCCAAGCTCTTCATGTGCCACGCCTATCGGGATATCACGGCGACTTGTCAGCAGATCTGGGGCGGGGTCGGCTTCACGATCGAATACGACATCCAGCTCTATTTTCGCCGGGCCAAGCAGTTGCAGATCTCTTGGTGGGATGACCGCTACCTGGGCGAGCTGGTGGCGGCCAAGGAACTCGACTGAGGCGTCTGCGCCCTGGCGTTCTGCTAGCCGTCCGCCTGTTGGAGTACGCCCGCTCGCGTGAGTTCGCTGATCTGCGAGTCGGAGAGGCCGGCCTCGCGAGCGATTTCCTGGGTATGCTCCCCCATGGCGGGCGCACCGCGTCGCAGCTCCGTAGGCGTCCCCTCGAAGTCGCCCAGGGCGCGGGGTTGTCGTAGGCGGCCGGCGACGGGGTGGTCCATCTCGAAGAGCAGGTCGTTTGCCAGCACCTGGGCATCCTCGTGGATCGTCGCCGGGTCGCCAATCTTGGCGTAAGGCACGTCCGCCTCGGACAAGCATTCGGCGAGGTCGTTCGTGGTGTATTGCCGCAGGGTCGGCTCCAGCATTTCCTGCAGCGGGCGGGCATTGCGTGCGCGAGGCCCTGCGGTCGCGAAGCGTGCGTCCTCGAGCAGTTCCTCGCGCCCGATGGCCCGACAGAGTGCCTCGAACTCCCGGTCCTGGATGAAGCTGATGGTGATGTAGCCGTCCCGCGTGGAGCGGATCATGGGCAGCGCCGCCTTCTCGAGGGGCGCCGAAACGTCGGGCCCGAGCAGCGTATGGTTCTGCATCCCGTCGGGCCACAAGAAGGCCAGGCTGGCGTGGAGCATCGACACCCGGACGTGCTGCCCGCCCCGGCCCTGGGCGCGGGCGAAGAGCGCGGCCGTGATGAGCTGGGCGGTCTGGAGGGCGGTGCCCTTGTCGCAGACGACACTGCGGACGAAGGCCGGTTCGCCGGTTTGGAGATCCGCCTGATGCATGGCGATGCCGCTATAGGCTTGCATCACCGAGTCGTAGACCGCGCTCTGGGCCATCGGCCCTTCCTCGCCGAAGCCGCTCACCGAGACATAGATCATTTGGGGATAGAGGGCGCGGTACCGAGACGGGCCGAGCCCCATGCGTTCCACGGCGCCGGGACGAAAATTCTGGACGAAGACATCGGCGCCCTGCGCCAGTCGGTCGAGCAGGGCGACGCCTCGTTCGTCGCGGAGGTCGACCACGAGCGAGCGCTTGTTGCGGTTGAAGCTGGTGAAGATGGCCGACATGCCGCGCCGGGTCGGTCCGATCCCGCGCAGCCCGTCGCCTCGGCCGGGCCCTTCGATCTTGATCACGTCGGCCCCCTGATCGGCGAGGATCGACGTGGCGAGCGGACCCGAGGCCATCGTCGTCGAGTCCAGGATGCGAATGCCGTCGAGCGGGCCGGCCATATTTTCCTTTCGGGAGTGCCGGCTTGCGGGGTGCGCGGCGAATGGGCGAGCCTAGCAGTCACGGACTCGCGGCGGCGAGGACTCGAGTGGGAGATTCTATGGCCGGGAAAACGAGCGACGACGACCGGATCGCGGGCCTCGAGGCGCGACTCGCAGACGTGGAAGCGCATCGCGCGATCCTCGATCTGAAGAGTGTCTACGGGACGCTCGCCGACGCGCGGTACACCCGGGCGGGACCCAAGCCGCAAGCAGAAATCGACGAGGTGGCGGAACGCATGACCGCGCTCTTCACGCCCGATGCGGTCTGGGACGGGGGCGGGCCGCTCGGGTCGGCGGAGGGACACGAGGCCCTCCGAGCACTCTTTCGCGCGCCAACGCTGGATTACTCATGGCATTTCTTCGTGAAGCCGGAGGTCCGTGTCGAGGGCGATCGGGCCTGGGGAACCTGGGACGTGCTGGCCATGATGACGACCCGAGAGGGTCGCGCCCTGTGGATGGTCGGAGTCGAGCACGACGAGTACGCGCGCATCGAAGGCTGCTGGCTCCACTCGCGGATGAAGCTCGATTCGCAGCTGATGGCGCCCTACGACCGCGGCTGGGGACCGCGTCGGGCCTAGCCGTTGACCGGCCGAATCAGGGTCTCGCCGAGCTCTCGGATCTTGGCCTTCTTGTCGCCGAGGGTCGCGCCTGGCGGGAGCTGGAATTCGAGAGGCCAACTCACGGTCCCGGTCATCCCGAGCGCGTAGAGCTGCTCCATCTGCTCGGGCGGGAGCGGCTCGGTCAGTGGAATGAGGCAATCAAAGGGCTGGTCGAGTCGTCCGAAGCGCTCGCGCTGGCGCCGGAGCTCCGTCAGCAGCTCGACCGTCTGATCGAAGGTGGTCCCGGCCCCCGTCCAGCCATCTCCGTATTGGCCCGCGCGCCGCAGCGCAGCCGGATTCATTCCGCCCACCCACATCGGCACGCGTTGCGTGGGAAGAGGATTCATGCGCAGGGCGTCGAACTGGTAGAACTCGCCGTCCGCCGAGACGGTCTCGCCTGCCAGGAGCCGCTGGATCAACGGGAGCTGCTCGTCCATGCGCTTGCCCCGCTGCGCGAAGGGCACGCCCATGATCTCGAACTCCTCGCGCAGCCAGCCCGCGCCGAAGCCGAGGACCGTGCGATTCTTGGAGAAGATCGCGGCCGTGCTCAGGTCTTTGGCGATCTCGATCGGGTGCCGCAGCGGGAGAATGTAGACGTTGGTCAGGAAGCGGAGCTTCTCTGTGATCTGGCTGAGCGCGGCGATCGTGGCGAAGGACTCCGGAAAGGGGGTCGATCCGTCGAAGGGCGGCTCGCCGGAGTCGTCGTAGGGGTAGCGCGAGGTGTATTGCTCGGGTGAGAAGAGGTGGTCGGCGAGCATGATGCCCTCGAAGCCGGCCTCTTCGCAGACCGGCGCCAACTCGAGGAGGTCGTCGGGGTGGGTAAAGGCGAGGGCTTGCCAGAATTGCATGGGCGAGGGCTCTCCTGGATCCGTGTGAGTGTGGAGGTTGGGCCCGGGAGCATCGCAGACGCCCTCTCTGGTAGCCAGCCGAGGGCACCTCGGGCCGTCGCCAGATGGTCTATTCTTGCGCGCCCAATCGAGCCGGTCGTCGCTCTGCGCGACGCCCACCGAGGAGCAAGAATGCTGGACCATGTCGCCGTCGTCGGCGCGTCACTCGCCGGACTGCGGACGGTGGAAGCCCTTCGTCGCGAAGGATTTTCCGGACGGATCACCGTGATCGGTGCCGAGCAGAACCTCCCCTACGACCGTCCGCCGCTCTCGAAGCAATTCCTGGTCGCGGACTGGCCGGAGGAGAAGCTCGCGCTGGCCCGGGACGGCGTGGAAAAGCTCGAGGCGGAGTGGCGTCTCGGCCTCGCGGCGACGGGGCTCGACGGTGAGAAGCGGCGCCTGACGCTCGCGGACGGGTCGAGCCTGGACGCCGATGCGATCGTGCTCGCGACGGGCACACGGGCACGGCGTTTGCCCTTCGGTCAGGATCTCGCGGGTGTGATGGAGTTGCGGAACCTGGAGGACGCGCGCCGCTTGCGCACCGCCCTCGAGACCACACCGCGGGTCGTGGTCGTCGGGGCGGGCTTCATCGGCATGGAGGTCGCGGCGAGCTGCCGGGCGAAAGGGCTCGAGGTGACGGTCGTCGAGCCGCTGCCGTCGCCGCTGATCCGGGGGCTCGGGCCCGTTCTGGGAGAGCGGGTCGCGCGCCGACATCGGGAGGAGGGCGTGGCCTTCTGTCTCGGGGTCGGGGTCGAGGGTTTCGACGGCGAGGGCCAGGTCACAGGCGTGCGGCTTTCGGGCGGAGAGCGTCTGCCGGCGGAGCTCGTGATCGTCGGGGTCGGGGCGGCGCCGGCGACGGATTGGCTCGAGGGCGCGGGACTCTCGATCGACAACGGAGTGCTCTGCGACGCGACGGGGGCGACCGGAGTCGAAGGGATTTATGCGCTCGGGGACTGTGCGCGCTGGGAGAACGAGCGCTACCCGGAGCGGCCTCGCTTCGAACACTGGACCAGCGCCGTCGAACAATCCGACGTGGTGGCGCGTCGGATGCTGCAGGGTGAGGCCGAACCCTTTGCGCCCGTGCCCTACGTCTGGACCGACCAGTTCGACCTGCGCATCGCGATCGCCGGCGAGATCCGTGAGGGCGACCAGATGCATGTCTGCCTCGGTGATCTCGAGGACGATAAATTCCTGGCGCTCTTCGGTCGCGAGGGGCGGCTCGTGGCGGCCGTCGGTTTCAAGCGGCCTCGACAACTCAATGGCATGCGTCGAAAGATGGCCGAGCCCGGTGGGATCTCTTTTGCCGATGCGATCGCGGCGCATGCGGCGGATTGAGCTTCTTGACGATGAGGCCGCGGTGCCGGTGTTGGGTTGAGCTTCTTGACGGTCAGGCCGCGGTGCCGGTGTTGGGTTGAGCTTTTTGAGGGTCAGGCCGCGGCGGGTTGCGCCCGCCTGGATCGCTCGTTTCCGACCAGGAAGAGCCCCAGCAAGGCGAGCACGTTGAGGACGGCAAAGACGCCGAAGGCGAGGTCGTAGTTGCCGAGTCGGTCTCGGAGCAGGGCGGCGAAGAGCGGGCCCAGCGCGCCCCCAGGAAGCAAGGTCAGGGTCATCGCGCCGTAGATTTCGCCCAGATAGCGGTCGCCGAAACACCGGCCGAGGACGAGGGGGTAGACCACGTCGCGGCAGGCTTGGGAGAAGCCGAAGCTCAGGATGAAGACCCACAGCAGCTGCGGGTGGGGGAGTGTGAGGAGCACGAGAGAACTGGCCGCGAGCACCCCGTAAACGATTTGGATGGCGCGGAGCTGGGGGATTCGGTCGGAGAAGAAGCCGCCGAGGATCTTGCTGACCACGCCGAGGCCGATCGCCTGGCGAAAGGTGTCGATCGCTTCGTTTTTAGAGAGGCCCGAGTCGACCAGGAAGAGGACGAGGTGGTCGAGGACCCCCGTAAAGTAAAAGAAGAACGTGAAGAGCGTGAAGGTGAGGATCCAAAAACTCCGGGTCCGGACTGCCTGCTTTAGATTCAGGCTCTCGTCTTCAGGGAGATCATGGCTTGGCTCGGGACTCGAAAGTGTCGGAGAGGTCGAGGCGCGCGGAGGCTCCCGAACGAGGAGGAGAGAGGTGGGCAGCAGGATGAAGAGTGCCACGGGGATGACGGCCAGGAGGCCTTCACGCCAGCTATAGGCGGCGCCGACGGAGGCCACGAGGGCGACCATCACGGACCCGCCGAGGTTTGAACCCGCATAGGCGATGCCGAGGGCCAGTCCGCGGTTCTTCTTGAACCATTGGCTGACGACGTGGCCGACCGTGATGTCGCCCATCCCGGCGGCGCCGAGCCCGAGGCCCGCCGTCACGAGATAAAGGCCCGAAAGACTGTCGATCTGGGAGAAACCCAGGAAGACGAAAGCGAAGAGGGTCGAGGCGAAGGCCAGCACCCGCGAGGCGCCGAGACGCACGCTGAGAAAGCCGACCAGGGGACTCGCGATGGACTGGAAGGCGAGCTGGGGAGAGGCGGCGCTGGAGAGCTGGGCTCGGGTCAGGGACAGGCCTTCCACCAGGTCGACGGCGATCCCGGTCCGGATATAGGTCAGACCGAGGCCCATCTGGCAGATCAAGCAGCCCAGCACGACCCAGAGGGCTCGCCCCCGAAACTCGCCGAGGCGCTCGCCCCAGCTCTCGCCCGCTTCGCTCACGAGGGATCCGGCCGACGCTGCGCCGCCTCGGCGCGCAGGGCGGCGTCTTCGTCGAGGCCCTCGCCGAAGCGGACGCGCGCGTCGTCGCGCAGCGCGCTCTTGGCCACTTTTCCACCCACGCTATGGGGCAGGCTCTCGAAGACGACGAGCGCCTCGGGCCAGAGTTCCCGCGCGACATTGCCTTGGGAGAGATGGGTCTTCAGGGTCTCGAGGTCGAGCGTCTGCCCGGGTCGCAGCTCGACGTAGGCCGCCGCCCGCTCTCCAAAGACGGCGTCCGGGAGGCCGATCGCCGCCGCGAGCGCGACGGCCGGGTGGGTCGAGACCCCCTCCTCGATGGCGGCCGCGGAGAGGTTCTTGCCGCCCCGGATGATGATGTCGTCGGTCCGACCGACGACGCGGAGGTAGCCCTCGGCATCGAGCTCGACCAGGTCGCCGAGCATGACCCAGCCATCGGGTCGGATCAGCTCGGCCGTGGCCTCGGGCGCTCCGAAATAGCCGCGAGAGACGACGGGGCCCTTCACGGCCGGTTGGCCGCTGCCCGAGCTCGTGATGTCACGCCCCGTATTGTCGAAAAGGCGGAGCTGCATCTCGGCGATGGGCTTGCCCGCAGTCGTGAGGCGCTTGTGCGGGGGATCGTCGGGTCGCGTCGCGCTGACCGCGCCCGTCTCGTTCGAGCCATAGAACTGGAGCACGTAAGCGCCGGTCTTCTCCTCGAAGGCACGGGCACGCTTTTCGGGTACGGCCTCACCGCCGGTGAAGAGACTCTTGAGCGCGAGGGGCTCGGGGGCATCGAAGCCGCCCGACTCGAGCATCAGGATGAATTGGGTCGAGACCGCGCCGAGCACGGTCACGCCGTGGCGGCGCATCGCGTCGATGGCGCCGGCCGCGTCGAATTTGCGCATCAGGACGGTGGGGACGCCGAGCAGGGTCGGAGAGAAATGCTGGGTCCAGAGCCCGAACCCGAAAGGCGCGGGCAGGGCGCTCATGAAGATCTCGTTCTGCGTGAAGCCGCCGACGTCAGCGGCGAGGCGATGGAAGTGGAACCAGCGAAGCTGGTCGTGGAGCACGATTTTGGGCAAGCCCGTCGTGCCCGATGTGGTATTGAAGAGCGCGTCCACGTCCGCGGCGAGGCCGCGGCCGGCGAGGTCACCCGGCTCGGCGAGCGGCGCCTCTTGCCCGTCGATGTGGATGGGGTCCTCTCGAAAAGCATCGCCCTCGACGATGACGTGGCGCTGGATCTCGACGCCCGCCGTGCGCAGCGTCTCCACCATGTGGGTGGCATCGACTCCGGCCATCCTGGGGGCGCTGAGCAGCGTGGTGGCGCGGCTGAGGCCGAGCAGGTGGGCCAGCTCGCGCTCTCCGCAGCGCGCGCCCAGGCCGAGACAGACGAGCCCGGCTCGCTCGGTGGCCTGGAAGGCGATGTGGAAGGCCGGGCCATCGGGAAGCCAGACGGCGACTCGGTCACCGGGCGCGAGGCCGAGCCGGAGCAGGATGCGCGCCAGGCGGTCCGACGCGGCGTCGTATCCGGCCCAGTCGAGCACGCGGTCCTCGATCAGATAGGCCGGCTCGTCGCCGCGCTCGCGCGCCAGCGTTCGGACCCGGGCGGCCAGGGAAGTCGGAAACTCCATGGGACGACCTTGCTCTCGCGACCCGGTTTGGTGCGGGCGCGTCAGTACGTGATCGGTAGCTGCCAGTAGCCCTGGACGAACTCCGTCAGCAGGCGCTCGGATCGGGAAAGGTCGACCTCGTACTCGGGGTGGACGGCGAGCAGCTCTTCCAGACAGACGCGCCCTTCGAGTCGCGCGACGTTCACGCCGAGGCACGAATGAGGTCCGTAGCCGAAGCTCACGATCCGCGGCGGTCGACGCAGAATGTCGAAGCGGTCGGGGTCTTCGAACTCCCTTTCGTCGCGGTTGGCCGAGTGGTAGAGGAACATGATGTTCTGTCCCTCTGTCATTTCCTGCCCCGCAAAGGTCACGGGTCGCTTGACCTGGCGCATCAGGAATTGCGTGGGCATGTCGTAGCGGAGGCCCTCGTTGTAGGCGTCCGGGATCAGGCTGGGGTCGTCGACGCATTGCTTGCGCTGGTCGGGGTATTCCCAGAGTCGTCGGACGATCGAGGCGAAGGTCTTGGGGAAGGTCTCCGATCCCCCGATGATGAGCATCGCCAGATGCGAGGCGATCGAGTCGTCGTCGAGTCGCTCGCCGTCCTGCTCGAATTCCATGAGGGTCTGCAGGACATCGTCCTGGGCGCCGCTCGCCCGGCGGGCGGCGATCTGTTCGTGGAAATAGGCGAACATCTCGCCCATCGCGGCCATTCCCGCGTCGGTCGCTCCGTCGTGTCCCTCTTCGCGTTTGAAGAATCGCCAGACGAGGTCGTTGAGCAGGGGCCCGTCTTCGGTCGGCAGGCCGCTGATCGTGCAGGCGACCGTGACGGCCACGTGTGCCGTCATCTCATGGATGACGTCGAGGCCCCCGGCATCGCGCGCCGCAGCGAGCCGGCTCCGGGCAATCTCCCGGATCATGGGCTCGAGCTTGGCGACCTCGGGTGCTGCGAAGGGTTGCCGGAAGGCGCCGCGTAGTCGGGTGTGATCCGGCGGGTCCATGTTGTTGATCATGGGGGTGACGGGCTGGACCTTCGTGAGCAGGTGAGCCGAGGTCGTGCCGAAGGTGGCGGTGAGGTGCTTCATGTCCGCCGAGGCTTTCCAGACGTCCTCGAAGCGGGACAGCGCCCAGGTGTCGAAGGCCTCCAGATAATAGGCGGGTGCCTCGTCGCGGAGCTGCTTGTAGACGGGTAGGGGGTCGCCTTTGACCATCTCCTCCGAGAACGGGTTGTACTGAACCATGAGAGCGGCTTCTCCGTGAGCTGGACGTGGCCCGACCGCAGCGTCGGTCGACGGAAGGGGCTGGGGGCACCCAAGGGGCATAGTCGCCGGAGCGGACGGTGAGAGCGCGGGGCGCGCCGGACGGTCCTCTCTGGACGGTCCCGAGAGGGGTCCCGGACCTCTAGGGTGTTTGGTAACGAAACGGATTGTATCGTAATGTGAAGCCTGTCGAGACGACCGGAGCCCCGATTCCGAAGGCGTCGGCCGCGGGCGTGGATGGATTGGATCGGTGGGCGATGCGTCCGCCGGACCGCGGAAGCGGGAGGATCGATGATCGAGGCCGAACGCGGGAAATCGGGTCGTAACGGGGTCAGCGGAAGCACGGGTCGGCCCCGGAGCGAAGAGGCACACCAGGCGATCCTCGAGGCCACGTTGCAGCTGTTGGTCGAGGTCGGCTTCTCCGCGCTGACCGTAGAGGGCGTCGCCCAGCGCGCGGG
>Ga0315316_10000664_pt1 | contig 23068 bp, 24 predicted proteins | sample M160m3416metaG_FD_203702 | JGI IMG/M metagenome (GOLD analysis project Ga0315316, IMG submission 203702) | Ammonia-oxidizing marine archaeal communities from Monterey Bay, California, United States - M1 60m 3416 | ecosystem: Environmental > Aquatic > Marine > Intertidal zone | place: USA... | reverse complement strand
CCACCACCAAAAATTTCAGGTGTACGTAATGTGATTAATGGAGTTTCAAGTAAACCAGATGAAGTAATTATTTTAATTTTTCCAGATTTTTCTGAAACAAATATTCTTTCATCGGCAAATGTAATTGACCATGGTTTTTCAAAATTTGTTGCTACAACTTCTACAGAGTCCGTTGAAACATTTTGAACAATAGGTTCAGGAAGCGGTGGCGGGTTTGAAGGTATTGTATCAGTCAAAATTACAGCAGAAAATATCAGAGCACCTGCAATACCAACGATTTGGAATTTTCTAAGCATGTTAAAAAATTGACTAGAATCCTTTTATTCATTTCCGAATTTGAAACGCGTATATACCTCATAAGGAATTTTTGTTCAGCGGGGTGGGGAAGTCAGGTCATCCCGTCGGGCTCATAACCCGAAAATCAGTAGTTCAAATCTACTCCCCGCTATTATGATTTTAAAAATTATTGATCCATAAAGAATTTGGATTAAATTTTTCAGGTTTTGATTTTTGTTTCATACGCTGAACAGGTTTTGTGAGATGACGATGAGCAGAAATATCAGGTATGTAGATTTGCTCCTTAAGCGAACGTGTGATAAATTGACGATTTTTACGAGTGGATGTTTTTTTGCATTTAATACATTGAAATCCTTGGTTTTTTCCCTTTGATTTCATATGTTTTTGACAATTTTTACAAAATGGATTTATTAATTTAGATTTTTTTTCAAGTTTTAAAATTTGAATGAATTCAAGATTTAAAATTCTAGGATGTGTTTTTGATGCTTTTCTAATACCACCGCCAACTTTAACGATATCTCCAACAATCAATTCTTTTGCAACATTAGTTATTCGTGTTGGTTTATAGACTGCACAATGAATTTTTACATTATCTACAGTTATTGAGAAAAATACATGACCGCCTTTTGTAATAATAGATTTTGTAGTAACAACACCTTGTAGTGTTCCAGATGTATAAGGTAAGAAACTATTTACATCAATTTTATTTTTTAGATGATCACCGGTTCCTTGATTTGATTTAAAAATTAGATATCCAGCAAGTTTTTCTTTAGGTTGAATCATTTTTGATGCAGAAATTAATGTCATTGAATTCTCCCCACGAACACCATAAAAAACAGGATCAGGACCATGTGGCATTAGTAGAACTTTATTTTTCTTTGAATCAAAACTATTGAATGTGTTAGGATATGTTTTTTCTTGCATTTCTTTAACTTTAGATTTATCCAAGATTCGTTTTTTTCCAAATTGGGATGATTTACGATAAGAAAGTAATTCGTATGTTTCATCTTGAAAATTATAACCTATGACACTAGTAGCGCCAACTAATCCTTGTCCATTTCCAAGATAGAAAAAATCAAGATTATGTTTTGAAAGAATTTTTTTAGCCTCATTTCTATGAATTAATTTCCACATTGCATCTGAGCTTAGCTTTGAAAACTCATTAGGGATATTTTCATCTTGACAGAAAACAAGACCTGGATTTGCTCCATTTTTTACATCAGAATATTGTTTAACAAATTTTTTTACTAGATTTTTAATTTTTTTGGGATTAGATGTAGAGATCTTGATTCCAACAGCTCCATTACCTCTAGTTTTCCAAGGAATGTTAGGATTGAATCTCACTAAATTTGGAAAATCAAGGAAATCTACATTTTCCTTTTTTAATCTATTGATAATTTTGTAAGCTAAAAATGTAGTACACATACCTTTAGGTGAATCAGTATCATCAATACCAATATGGAGTATTTGTTTAGACATATCTTACCTATGAAATATAGGAATTTTAGTGATTTGTCAAAGAGTTTGGTTTAAATTCAAAATGACGCTTTGCAGAACAAATGATAATAATTGATGAAAAGAGAATTTTTGAGATAATATCTCAAAGAAAACCAGTCACAGTAGCATTAAATGCACCAGATGGGATGTTGCCTCAGGTTCAGCAAACCGCTACAAATATTACAAAAAAATGTGATATTCCTGCATTTGTTTTAGCAGATACGACTTGGGGAACATGTGATCTTAATTCAAATGGTGCAAAAGTGTTAGGTGCAGAAATTTTATTCAATATAGGTCACACAAACAAACTTGAAACATTTCCGGGTGAACAAGACAATGTCATAATGATTGACGCATTTGATGATGTTCCTTTTGATCAAGTAATTCCAAAAGCAATAGAAATTTTGAAAGGAAAAACAATTTCATTAATTACAGATAGTCAACACCTTCATCAAGTTGAACCTGTCAAGAAAAAGCTAGAAGATGGAGGAATTACAGTAAAAATTGGAAAAGGGAAAGGACAATTAAATGATGGACAAGTTTTTGGATGCGAATTTTATCCTGCAATGGAAGTCAAAGAACAGGTTGATGCCAATTTATTTTTAGGACAAAGCAACTTCCATGCTGCGGGAGTAGCATTATCAACTAAAGTGAAAACTTACATTTTAGATCCTTATTTCAATGAAGTTAGAGATGTTACTGACTTTGCAGAGAAATTAGAAAAAAAAGCGACATTAAAAATTTACAAGGCGACAGAAGCAAAAGTTTTTGGAGTAATTGTAGGTCTTAAAGAAGGTCAATTTGCAAAAGTTACAGCTTTAAAATTTAAGAAAGAATTGGAGGAACAAGGAAAAGATGTTCAATTACTTGCGTTAACAGACATTACAAGCGATAGATTAAAGAATTTTACAGGAATTGATGCATTTATTCAAGTTGCATGTCCAAGAATTTCTACAGATAATGAATTTGTGAAACCCATGTTATCAACACCGCAAGCTAATGCATTATTAAAAATGTTAAAAAATGAGGAATTAGATAATTATTTAGAGATTCCACACTGGTTGTAAAAAATATGAAGAAAATACAAATAATAATTATTCTTATGATTGGTTTAATTTCAATTTCAGCCACAAATGTTTATGCTCAAACATTGTATGTTGATGCAAGTGTAGGAGAAATGGAGGATATTGATGAATCTAAGTATAAAGCTACAGGAATATCTGTCGTAAGAGATGAAAATGGAGGATTGATGAGTGTGTTTAGAGTTGATGCAACAAGATATTTGGATGATCCAATTATCGATGAATTTTTAAATTCAGATCCAGAAATGCTAGTTAAAACAGGAAGTGTCAAAGATCAAAATATTAGCTGGTATAGAACTATGATAGAACATCATCAGCCAGAATGTACAGAAGAAGCATACGATGTTCTAGGCTATAACGACCTATGTGATGGCTATCAGAGAGGATTTGTTACAATGTTCAATATAAAAAATTCCAACACAGAAGAACATCATATAATTTTTCGTGGTCTTAATCATGCTCATGTTTACAAACCGTTGTATAGTATAACAACAATTTGGGATATTATAACTAGAGATTAATTTTTCTTTGAAAATATAACCCCAACACCAATTGCCACAAATATGACAAATGGGATAAAACGATATGGAAGAATGAAATAGAAATCCGTCACAAAAGAAATTAATGGACCTGCAAGTATGGTTCCAGCAAGAATTATCAGAATGGAATCAGCTTGCTTAATTCCATTAAGAGATTTTATAAACAAACCTATTGTTAATGGTAAGATAAACAACAGAACAAATGGTTCCGTATGCATGGAATTACCCCATCCAGTGAATCCATCTAAAAATGCATTAAAATCATATCTAATAATATCATCATAAATTATATTTCGTCCACTTTCAAAAATCCAATAAGTTAATCCTACAACAACGCCATACATACCAAATAAGAGGAATTTTGTTTTAGTTGAAATTTCAGCACGATAAACATAGAAAATATTCATCCAGAAATATGTTGCAATGAATGCCTTAGTGAAAATAGATAAGATGAATGACACAGGAGAACCTTGCCACCATTTTTTATTAATAGAGTAAATTGAGATCAAGAAGAATAAAACCCAAAAATTTTCATAAACTGCAATTGTATCAAAATCTGTAAAAGTAAAACTTTGTAATAGAATCACCATTGCAATTATTCCTGCTAATCTTTTTTTCGCAATTTGAATCGCAATTAATGATGTAAATACTACAGTTAAAATGCTAGCAAAAAAAGGTAAAATTTTTATATTTTGTAAAAATTCTTGTGAGAAATCAAGCAATATCATTCTAACATATCTTGTATTTTGCTCTTTGACGTACACACTAAAGCTATTATCAGTTGATGGCCAAATTTCAAGAGCGCTTTGAAGAATTAGGTAATCAGGCCACTGATCTATTTCGTTTACAAAAAGCTCAGGTATTGATAATCCAACATATATTGCTAAAATAGAAATCCCTACAAGTATAGCAATTTTTTTAGATATTTCAAAAGTTAGAAGAGAGTTAATTGAAGAAGTTATTTGAGATGGTAATTTTTTTTTATAATATAACCAACCAAAAATTAATGTGATTATGGTAGATGATATGATTGGAATGGTCCATGGACTTGTCTCAAAAGGATCTAAATTAAGTTCAAATTCATAAGTGTGAGTTATAATTAATGCTGGAAAAATTACAGAGATAATACTGATGCCAATTATCGCTAATGTAAACAAAAATACTACATAAGTGACAATTTTACTAGATATGCTCTCAGGCATAAGAATTCTAAAGAAACCCAGTTTATCAATTATGTGAAACCCTAAAAACAATTAATAACAAAATTTTATTTGATTACACATGGACGAAAAACAAAGAATACCTGGTGAGAAGATTGCATCAATTGAAGAGTATCTTCCAGGAGACAATACATTTGAGGATGACGACTCTATTAGAGCAACAACAATTGGAGAAATTAACTTAGATTCTTCTGAAAGATTGGCTTCAGTAAATAGTCAAACACAGATAACAGTTCCAAAAGTGGGAGATATTATCATAGGAGTTGTTGAAGCAAATTTACCATCAATGATTGCTATAATGATTAAGTATGTAAACGGGAAGAAAGTAGTTGCGGATTTGGAATGTATTTGTGTTACAAGACATATAAGAAAAAAGAATATTGCTTTAGCAAAAGATGTTGTTAAAGTAGAGATAATCAGTCACATTAATGGAACAATACATGCAACCATTGATTCACAAGAACTAGGAGTATTATTCACAAAATGCAGAAAATGTTTTGGTACTGTTGTAAAAATGAGAGATGCGGTAAAGTGTAAAGATTGTGGATGGATCGATGATAGAAAACTATCCCTAGACTTTGGAAAAAGTGAGTTTTTAACTCAAAATTAAGATGAAGAAAATATCATTTCAAGGTGAACATGGGGCATACAGTGAAAGTGCAGCAAAGAAATTCTTTAAAGAGGAAATTGAAACAGTTCCATGCAATAGTTTTGAAGATACATTGAAAATAACTGAAGATATGAAAAGTGAGTATTCCATTTTACCTGTTGAGAATTCTATTGAGGGAACTGTAGGACAAAGTATTGATGCAATTACACATACAAAGTTACATGCAATAGGTGAAGAATATTTTAAAGTTGAGCATTGTCTAATTGGTACTGGAAAGTTAGAAGATATTGAGACAGTTTATTCACATCCACAAGCATTAGGACAATGTAGCGATTTCATTCAGACTAGAGGTTTGAAGACGGTTCCAACATACGATACAGCAGGAAGTGTAAAAATTATTAAAGATATTAACGATACACATTCTGCAGCAATAGCAAGTAATGACGCAGGAAATTTGTACAACATACCTATTGTTAAACAGAAAATTGAGAATAATCCAAATAACTATACACGTTTTTTAATATTCTCAAAAATTAATTCGAAAGAAAATGTAAATGATAAGACTTCCATTATTTTTTCAGTGAAACATGAACCAGGTGCTTTACAGCAAATATTGAAAGAATTTAATGATAATGACATCAATCTAACAAAAATTGAATCTAGACCAAATAAAAATACAAACTGGGAATACAATTTCTTTGTAGATTTTCTTGGACATCATTCAAATTCAAAAATTAGTTCTGTATTAAATAAAATTTCTGGGAATACCATATTTCTTAAAATAATTGGGTCATATCCAATTGCAGAATTAGATTAGAATCCTTTTGGTTTTTTTGTACTAAATCCAGCACTAAATCCAATTATTACAACTCCAGCAACGATTACTAAAATTGAATATGTAAAAAATAATGGGTCACGTGCTAATTCAAATTTATAATTTTCAGTAAACTCAGAATCACCAGTATTTTGTATTGTAATTATTGTTTGACCTGCATTATTTGATGTCCATGAAAAACTTGCTTTGTCTTTAAAACTTGCATCTACGTCATTGATTGAATCAGGAGTTGTAATTTTAATATCAAATGAATCACCGGTTACAGTTAACGATTGAACGGAATTTGCAGGTGCATTAAAGTTGATTTTATCCAAATCTCCAATACCAAACGTTGTAGTATCTTCTTGTATTTCATTTGGAGAATTGAATGAAGTGGCCATGGAAACCGCCCCAAGAATTGAAATTGCACTTCCAATAATTATTCCAATTATTGTGAGCTTATTTAACATAAAAAAACTGGATTTTAAATCAATAAAAGATTAGCTATAGTACATCAACATCATGTGGTTGACTTTCTGCAAACCCAGCACGTGACATTTTAATAAATTCAGCATTATTTTGCATTTGTTTAATATCATGTCCGCCACAATAACTCAAACCAGAACGTATTCCTCCAGTAATCTGAACAAGAATATCAGTCACAGTTCCTTTGTATGGAATCATTGCCTCTACACCTTCAGCAACATAATCATTCAGGTCATCATTAGCATCACTTTGTATAGTTTCTTTTGATTTTCTTCTTCTTGCAGCACCTAAAGATGCCATTCCACTATAAAACTTGTATCGTTTTCCATTTTTAGTGATTACAGAACCAGGACTTTCATCTGTTCCACCCAACATACTGCCTAACATTACAACAGAGGCACCAGCTGCAAGTGCTTTTGTAGCATCTCCAGAAGTTCTTGTTCCACCATCAGAAATAATTGGAATATCATATTTTTTTCCAATTTCTGCACAATCCATTACTGCAGTTAATTGTGGTACACCAGAACCTGTTATGACTCTAGTAATACAAATAGAACCAGAACCAACACCAACTTTGACAGCATCAACTCCAGCCTTAATCAAATCTTCAGTACCTTGAGCAGTTGCTACATTTCCAGCAATCAATTCACAATCAGGAAATGCTTTTTTAATATTTTTTACAGTACTGATTGCATTTTCACTATGACCATGTGCAATATCAACAACAATTGCATCTACTCCAGCTGCAAGTAATGATTCAGTTCTATCTAAAAAGTCACCTTTTACACCAACCGCAGCACCAACAAGAGGTCTACCTTTCTTATCTTTTGAAGCATTAGGAAAATTCTCGATATCCATTATGTCTTGTGTTGTGTAAAGACCAACAATTTGGTTTTTATCATTAACAAGTGGTAATTTTTCAATTCTATGGCTTTTTAGAATATCTTTTGCATCATCTAATGACGTATTTTCTTTTGCAGAAATTACATCTTTAGTCATTAACTCAGATACAGATTTCTTGGAAACAACTGATTCGAAAAGTACATCACGTTCAGTCAAGATACCAACAAGTTTTGAATCAGAATCAACTACTAATAATCCAGATACCTCTTTTTCATTCATCAAATCAAGTGCATCTTCAATTGATTTCTCAGCCAAAATTTGATACGGATTATCAATCATTACACTTCCAGAACGTTTCACCTTGAGAACTTGATTTGCTTCTTCCTCTATTGTCAGAAATCTATGAATAATTCCAATTCCACCTTGTCTAGCCATTGTTGTAGCCATATTAGATTCAGTTACAGTGTCCATATTTGCACTAACTAAAGGAATATTGAGTTTAATATTACGTGAAAGATTTGTCGAAAGGTTAGTTTGTGAACGACTAGTTATATCTGAAAATTTGGGTACAAGTAGAACATCATCAAAAGTGAATCCTTCTCTTATTGTCAAATGAACCTCCTACCAGAGAAAAAAAATCTGTTATAAGCCTTTCTTGAATTTTTATGTGAGGAATTTTGTTAATTTTATAACATCAGAGGTAATTTTTGGATTATGAGTTCTAATTATTGATGCACCGTTAAGTATTGATAACATTTCAGCAATTGCAGTTCCAGTATTTCTATCAAGAGGATCTTCTTTTCCTAATAATTTTCCTAAAAATGATTTATTGGAAATGGAAATTAAGATAGGAAAAGAGGTTTTGAGTAAGTGTAGTTTTTTAATAATTTTGATATCGCGCTCAATCCAGTCAAAATTAATTTTTGTATACGGAAGTTTATTTTTTACTTCAGAAGAACGCCTGAAAAAACCAATAGCTGGATCAACAACAATTTTCTCTTTAGAAATACCTAAACTTTGTGCAATTTTTATGCTTTCATTAAGAAGTTTTTTTGTTTCTAGTATGGAATTAGAGGTTACAAGATTTTTGCTATATGAACATAAAATTACAGACGGAGTGTATTTTTCTATAATTTTTGGCATATTCTTATCATACTTTAAACCAGAAATATCATTAATTACATCAACACCTAATTCAAGTGCATTATTTGCAACTGATGCTCTACATGTATCAACAGAAATTGGAATGTTAGATAAATTTTGAATTATTTTAATGGTTTTAATTATTCGTTCAGATTCAATTTTTTCAGATACAATTGTTTTTAGATATGGTGCAGTTGACATTCCTCCAATATCAATAATATTAGCACCATTTTCCTCCATTTCTATCAAAGATTTTGATATTTGGGATTTTGTTAATTTTATAGAATTTTTGTAAAATGATTCAGGACTAATGTTTAAAATTCCCATAATAGTAATTTCATTTTTTCTTCCAACTACAAGATTTCCTAATTTAGTCATATCATTTATGATAAGGTAATCTATTTGAGTGATATGACAAAACGTGGATGGAAATCAAGATTTATAAAAATTAGAAAGGAATTGGAATATTCAGAAAAAGATGATTATACATCTGCCAGAAAATTAAATTCATTATTAAAAAAGAAATTTTCAGAAAATCAATTACAGGAAATAATTGAAGGGAAAACAGTTTTTATTATTGGAGCAGGACCGTCGTTATCAAAATCCGTGACATATATTAAAAAATGTAAAAATGTTACAAAGATTGTAGCTGATGGTGCAGTAAGAGCATTATTAGAAAAAAAGATAAAACCAGATATTTTAGTTACTGACCTTGATGGAGATTTAGATAGTATTAAAAAAATTGGACTAACAAAAATTCCAATCATAGTTCACGCACATGGAGATAATTATGAAAAATTAGAAATTGTAAAAAAACTTTCAAACGTGATAGGCAGTACACAAACAAAGTCATTTGGTCAAATAAAAAATTTTGGAGGTTTTACAGATGGGGATAGATGTATATTTCTGGCAGAATATTTTAACGCAAGTAAAATTGTTTTAATTGGTATGGATTTTGGACAAGAAATTGGAAAATATTCAAAACATAAAATTATCAATCGTAAAATAAAATTAAAGAAATTACAAATCGGGAAGAGTATTACGGAATGGCTTGGGACAAAATCAAAAGCAAAGTTGTATTCAACTAAAAAGATAAAGGGTTACAAAATGATCAGGTTGGTTGACCTAGAGTGTATTGAAAAGTTTTAGAATGCGTTTTAATACTGAATGAGTTTTCTAATAATTATGCAGTATACTGATGAACAAATCCAGAAAATGTTAGAATTGAAAGAATCAATCATAGATAAAATGACTAAACATCAAGAAGAATTAGATTTCCTAGAGAGGAATTTGGAAATACTAGATGTGGTTCTAAAAGGATCTAGCTTTACCAAAGCATCTTCATTGCCAAGAAAAGAAGAAATAAATCAAGATAACAAAATAGAAGAAAAAGAAAAAACAGAATCAATTCCAATTAAAAAAAATAAAGATGGAGAGATTATTGCTAATGCATTTGTTACTCCTGAACAAATTTCTATAATATTGAATGAGGGTATTGGACTTACTGACGAAATACCACCACTTAGATCATTTTTTATTGAGAGAATTATTGGAGAGATGAAAAAAACAGATGATGTTGATGTCAAAGATGGAAAAATTGATGGTAATTCAGTTATTGATTGTGTAATTAAAAAAAATGGACCATCAATAAGAGAAATAATTATTACAAATTATAGACAAAAAGAAAGATTAGATGAGATAATTAATACAGCTACATGGTCACTCACGAGAATGTTAGAAAATTTAGTGAAGTAGAAAAATGGAAAAGATAATTGTTTTAGATTTTGGTTCTCAGTATAGCCATTTAATTTGCAGAAGAATTAGAGAATTTTCAGTTTATGCAGAATTAGTTCCATACGATATTTCAGCTGAAGAATTAAAGAAAATGAATCCAAAGGGAATTATTTTTTCAGGAGGGCCATCAAGTGTATATAATGAAAATGCACCAAAACCGGACGATGAATTATTCAATTTTGATTTACCGCTATTAGGAATTTGTTATGGTCATCAATTGATTGTAAATAAATTTGGAGGAAAAGTCAAACGTGCAAATAAAGAATATGGTTCATCTCTTCTTTCTATGGATAAAAATTCAGGATTGTTAGATGGTATTGGTAAATCAATTCGTGCATGGATGAGTCACGGTGATGAAGCTGAAGAAATTCCATCAAATTTTGAGGTTATAGGTCATACAGAAAATTCACATGCAGCTGCAATAGCAAATATAGACAGAACTGTATTTGGTATTCAATTTCATCCAGAAGTAGTTCATACTGAACGAGGAACCGATATTTTAAAGAATTTTGTTTTGAATGTTTGTAAAGCAAAACAGGAATGGACAATGGAAGGTTTTGTAGAAAAAACAGTCAAGGAAATTTCAGAGATTGATGGAAAGGTATTATGCGGAGTTAGTGGAGGAATAGATTCAACGGTTGCTGCATTATTAATACAAAAAGCAATTGGTGATAGACTAACGGGAGTATTTGTGGATAATGGATTACTAAGATTGAATGAATCAAAAGAGATTGAGAACATGTTCAAAAATAATTTTTCATTGAATTTCCATAGAATAGATGCAAGTAATCAATTTCTTTCAAAATTAAAAGGAATAACAGATCCTGAACAAAAAAGAAAGATTGTGGGAGAGGAATTTATTCAGGTATTCACAGAATTTGCAAAAGAGAATGGTCCATTCAAATGGTTAGCGCAAGGTACACTTTATCCAGATATAATTGAAAGCGGCGTATCAAAAGGTCCAGCGGCAGTTATAAAATCTCATCATAATGTTGGCGGATTACCAGATTGGTTAAATCTCAAAATTTTAGAACCATTAAAAGAATTGTATAAAGATGAAGTAAGAGATATTGCTAGAATTTTAGGAGTTCCAGAAAAGCTACTAAAGAGACATCCATTTCCAGGACCAGGATTATCTGTACGAATTATTGGAGAAATTACTCCTTCAAAATTAGCAATTTGTAGAAAAGCAAGTAAGATTGTTGAAGATGAATTGTGGGATGCAGGAGTTTATGATAAGGTATGGCAAGCATATGCTGCAGTGGGTGATGATAAAGCTGTTGGAGTAGTTGGTGATGAACGAAGATATGGAAGAATTGTTACAGTTAGAGTTGTAGATTCTATTGATGCAATGACTGCAGATTGGACTAGACTTCCAGATGGAGTTTTAGAGAAAATTAGTAATAGAATTACTAATGAAATTGAAGAGGTCACTTGGGTATCATATGTAATTTCAAGTAAGCCACCTGCTACAATTGAACCTCAATAGATGCTAACATACAAGCACCAAATACACCTGCAGAATCACCTAGTTCATTTTTTACAATAGGGGTATCAACTGTATCGCTGAATATTTTTTCATAAACAGCATCTTTTCCTTCATCATAAAGAAAACCAATATTAGAAACCCCACCTCCAAGAACTATTACATCAGGATCTAGGATATCAATAACGTTTGCTAATGCAGAACTAAAATTATCAAGAAATATTTTTTTCCATTTTAGGAAATTTGGATTATCCACATTTTTTATAATTTCCAATAAAGAATGATTATGAGCAGTTAATTCAAACCATTTTTTTTCTAGTGCAGGACCGCTAATGTATGTCTCAACACAACCTTTGTTTCCACAATAGCAATTATTTCCTCCTGTATGGAGACAGTGGTGACCCCATTCTCCAGCAATGTTTGTTCTTCCATGATGGATTTTTCCATTTATAATGATACCACCACCAACACCAGTGCCCATTATTACTCCAAATACAAGATCTGAGTTCTTACCTGCTCCTAATTTTGCTTCTGCTAATGCAAAACAATTTGCGTCATTTGAAATAGATACATTATAGTTTGTTGTCCATTCAGATGCCCAACTTGTTAAATCATACTGAATATTTTTTCCGATAAGACATTGTGTGTTACTATTTTTTATTAAATTGGAATCTAGAGATAATGCTCCAGGTGTGCATAATCCTATAGAGAAAGGTTCAGTTGTTGAGCGAGCAAGTTCACATATCAAGTCTTTAATAGAATCAAGAATGGAATTATAGCCATTTTCTTGATTTGTGGAAATACGCTTTCGCTTTATGGTTTTATAGTTTTCATCAGTTAGTATTCCCTCAATTTTTGTTCCACCTAGATCGATACCAATTTTATTCATGTAATGTGAAGAAAATGGACAATAGATAAGTTCTCAGTGGATTTTATATCTAAAAATTAGTCATATTATTACATGAAAAGCGGTTCTAATTACAACCTACAAAATTTTTGTCGTCATAGCCAACCCTTACAAGAAATGTCATTTTGTATGTAGGATTTTTTATTGTTAAGAACCGCTTTCTAAAAATTTATCCCATCGGAGGCATACCAGGAGGCATACCACCACCAGAACCACCGGAAATTGCAATCACATCATCTATTCTAAGAATCATACATGCGGCTTCTGTAGCAGATTTAATAATCTGTTCTTTTACTACGACTGGTTCAACGATATTTTTAATGAGCATGTCAGATACTTTGCCTTCTTTTGCATCTATTCCGGTCCATTTTTTACCTTCACTTTGTTTTGCGCGCAATTTAACCATGGTATCAATTGGATCCATACCTGCATTTTCTGCAATTGTTAGTGGAATGACTTCTAGTGCTTCAGCAAATTTGTTAATAGCTAATTGTTGTCTACCTTCAAAACGTTCAGACCAATCTTTCAAAAATGATGCAAGTACTGCTTCAGGTGCACCACCACCAGCAACAATCTCTGGTTTTTCAATTACATCTTTCACAACCATCAGTGAATCATGAATAGAACGGTCAACTTCATCAACTACACGTTGTGAACCACCACGTATCAATAATGTTACAGATTGTGGGTTTTTACAACCTTCAATGAAAACCCATTTATCAGATTCAACTTTCTTTTGGTGAACTAAATTAGCTGCTCCTAGATCTTTTTCAGAAATATCTTCAATGTTAGAGGTAATACGTCCACCTGTTGCTTTTGCAAGTTTGGTCATATCACTTTCTTTTACACGTCTTACAGCTAAGATTCCATGTTTTGACAAAAAGTGTTGAGCCATATCATCAATTCCTTTTTGGCAGATTACAACATTTGCTCCAATTGTATGAATTTTATCTACCATTGTTTTGATCATTCTGTTTTCTTCTTCAAGGAACATTTGCATTTGTGTTGGGTCATTAATTCTAATTTCTGCACTCATCTCTGTTTTTTCAATTTCCATTGCAGTATTTAGTAATGCAATTTTTGCTTGTTGGATTTTTGTTGGCATTCCAGAGTGAACAACTTCTTTGTCTAAAACAATTCCCTTGATTAATCCAGTATCCTGAATTGAGCCACCTGCCTTTTTCTCAACCTTGAGGTTATCAAGATCTATTGAGGAATTATTATCACTAGTTTCTGTAATGCTCATAATTGAATCAACAACAATTTTTGAAAGAGATTCACTGTCTTCAGAGATTAATTTTGATTCCATACTTGTACTTGCAACTTTTAACAAAATTTCTCTATCGTCAGGAGATACTTTTTTTGAAATTTCAGATAAGATTTCCAATGCCTTTTCAGATGCGGCTTGGAAACCTTCTATGATAACTGAAGAATGTACATCTTTTTTTAGTAATTCTTCAGCTTTTGCCAATAAAGTTCCAGCAAAAATAACAGAGGATGTTGTTCCATCTCCAACTTCTGTATCAATTGTTTTTGAGATCTCAATCATCATTTTAGCTGCTGGGTGTTGTGCATCAATTTCTTTTAGAATTGTAGCACCATCATTTGTGATTGTCACATCACCTAAGGAATCAACCAACATTTTGTCTAATCCACGTGGACCCAAACTTGACTTGACAATATCTGCAACCATTTTTGCAGCCATAATGTTGTTTTTTTGTGCGTCTCTTCCCTTTTCTTGTAATGCACTTTCTTTTAGGACTAAAACAGGTCCATTTGGTGTTTGTTGTATTGAAGCCACAATTTTTTTTGTTAAATCCCCTTTTTATATTGTCGTCTGGATCGTTGGGATGAATTTTCTTGCTTTAACATCAACAATACCACTATAGAGTATTCTAATGTCAGGTAATGCCAAAAATGGCAAGAATAAAGGAATGAGATGTGGTTTTTTAAATTTACAACCAGAGTCAGATAAAATATCATTAATTTTTGTAAAATCCTTTGTTACTTTATGAATTGGATTAGTAGATATTATTCCACCAAATTGGAATGGTAGAGACGCCAACGTTTTTTCTTCTTTTACAACAATTATTCCTCCTTGTGATTTAATGAGTTTGTTGGCTGCATCAGCCATATCTTTCTCATTTGAACCAATAACAATCATATCATTCTCATGAAAACTCCATGTAGATGCAAATGCACCTATATCAGCACCAAAATTTTTTAAAAATCCAATAGTTTTAGTTTCACTGCCAAATGTTCTATCCAATGCAGCTACTTTCCAGATATCTTGATCATATGATGGTATAACATTGGAATCTTTAACATTCAGATTAGTTGTATCTTTTTTTGTTACAATTTCAGTTTGCATTGAAATTATATTCACAATTTCATTATTATTTTTTGAAGTAAGATTAAAATTTTTAGCATTTAATTTTGGGATTTTAACAGTCTTTTGTATCCAATTGGGTATGTTAGGTGTATGGATTTTTTCTAAAATTTTTCCATTAGAGACAACAATTTTTCCACCTAAGATCACTTTGTTAATTTTTATTTTTTTATAATCATCTAAGATTAAAATATCTGCAATTTTTCCAGGTCCAATTCCACCAAATTCAGATCCCATTTTATAATAATCAAAACAATTTTTTGACGCCATAGAAATAGCATCAATTGGATTCATTCCAAGTTTTATTGATTCTCTAACACAGTGATCAATATGTCCAATATTTGATATGTCAAAAGGATCTAATCCATCTGAACAAAACATTAATCTATTCTTGTGTGTTCCATGTGACAGTACAAGAGGAATAATTTTTTTTAAATCCCTGCGAATTGAACCTTCTCGAATCATTATCCACATTCCAAGACGTAATCTCTCTAACACTTGATCAAAATTTATTGGTTCATGACAAGAGAAAATACCAGATGAAACATATGAATTTAATTTTTTACCACTTGCTCCAGCAGTGTGGCCATTAATTATACAATTATTTTCATGCATTTGTTTTAATGATTTTATAGTTTTAGGATCTCGCTTGGTTACCTTAGTCCAAGAAAAAACTTCACCTAATCCAACAACAGAACGTAAACCAATTGCATCTTTTTCCTCTTTAAGACTAAGAGTTTTTCCATGACTAAATTTTCGATCAACAGGTAAACCTCCAGGTATTGTATGAAAGAATCTCATTGGAAGATTTTCTGTTTGTCGTAGAAATTCCTTAAATCCACGATAACCACATACACTTACAATATCAATAGAATCTGGGAAAAGTGAAGTTACCCCACACAGTAATGATTTTTTGATAAATTCAGCTGGAGTCAAAAAGTGATCAATGTGAATATGTGGATCAACAAAACTAGGACAAACATGCTTGTTTTTTACATCTATAACTTTGGTTTTTGGACCACGTGTATGAGAAGCATCAACCCCAACAAATGCAATTCGATCATTTTTTATTGATATCTGAATTTTTTCTTGTATTTCATTTGTATAGACATTGATTAAAGAACAATTGGATAAAATTAGATCTGCATAATTGTCTCCAATGGCTACAGAATTAATTTCAGAAAATACTGATGAAAATTTAGAATACACACCACAAGATAGCCCCAGATATTATTATACATTGAAGCGATGTTTAAATTACGGTCAGCGACGCAAAATACTATGAATTTACCAAAAGAGACTAGATCATATTGTCCAAAATGTAAGAGTCATCAAAAAATGAAAGTCTCAATTTACAAAGCTGGAAAAAGAAGAGGTTCAGCAGCAGGTGAAAGAAGACATGCCCTAAGGAAAAAGGGATATGGAGGACAAAAATTCCCAAAACTTGCAAAACCTGCTAAAACTACTAAAAAAGTTACATTAATTGAAACATGCACCACGTGTAAAAAGAAAATGATGAATAAAGGAATAAGAATTAGAAAGTTCGAGTTGATTGCCGTATGAAAAAAGATCATGTATTGGTTCCAGAACCAAGTAGTAAATTTAATAAAGTTAAATGTCATGAATGTGAAGAAGAACAAATTGTTTATTCTCACAGCTCCACACAAGTAATTTGTAATTCATGTGGAAACATTTTATCAAAAGCAACAGGTTCAAAAGCTAAAATAAATGGTAAAATTCTAGAAAGCGCTGAGTAATTTAAAATCGGTTTTTGTATTTATGTTCAAGCAAACACGCTTGTCATTAATTATTAAATAATCTTCTTTAACAAAATTCATATTTTTAATTTTACTTGCGTTTACAATTGAAATTCCTGTATGTACATGATCCTCATCATTAAATGAAATTATACATTCAGGAATTAAATTCAAAGATGATTGAAATGACTTGGCAGTTATGACACTAGTCCATGTTTTTCCAAAATTCATAGTATCAACTATGCGTTTTACTATATTTCCATCTAAAAGAGGTAAATCACCAGAAGTGACAAATACATAATCATCCAAATCCTTTAAAATATTATTTAGATCTATAACAAAATTTTCTCCCAAAGTTTCAAAAATACTTACATCATTTTTTGTAAGAATTTTTTTAGTTTGAGGAGAATTTGGGCTAGTAGCAGCAAAAATTTTTTCGAAACAATTTGAGTTTTTTAATGCATCAATAACATGCAAAATAAGAGGTTTTTTGTATTCAAGTAATAATTTTTCTTCATTACTTTGCATTCTGGTTCCTTTCCCACCAGCCATGACAAGACCAATCATAATGAAACAAAGATTAGTAATGATGAGAGTCTTGTTATTTCATTACTTGCGCCCATTACATCACCAGTAATTCCTCCAAAACTTCTAGTAGATAATCCAACCAAAATCATCGTAACAATAATTCCTGATGCAAAAACTATCAATCCATTCATTTCACCAATAACAATCAAAGGAATAATTGTGATGATCCCAGCTATCAATAATCGTTTTTTGTCTTTCATAGAGGCTATGAAAGGAGAGTTTGAACCTATTGACGCAGAATTTCCTAATGCTGCCATCAAAACCATCGAGAATTTTGCCATTATTTCACTAAGTAATATGATTTTGAATAGTTCCATTCCACTACTAAATGATAATGCAATGATTACACCTATTGCATACAGCACTATTGAAAATATTCCTGCAGAACCTACAGAAAGATCTTTCATTGCTTTGCGTTTTTTTTCTTTTGTTCCTTTAGTCATTAAACCGTCTGCAAAATCAGCAAGACCATCAGTATGATGAATTCCGGTTATTACTGCAAGTGATGTAACAACAATCAGTGATACAACAAGTGGTTCCAGATAAAGAGATAATCCAAAACCTAAAGTTCCAATAACAAGTCCAATTATGATTCCAACAAGTGGAAAAAGATACATATTTTTTGCAATAGAATTAAGATCAGAATTGGATGTAGGAATAATTGTCAAAAATGAAAATACAGAACCGATTTGTTTAAGCAATCAAAATCAACTCCACGACATAAATGAATAAGATTATAGGAATAGATACAAGTCCAAAGAAAAGTAAAGATGTAGCTTTCATTAGTGAAATTGCATCTTTAACTTTTTTTGAAGTGATTTCGTTATTACCAGTTCCCAAAGAATAATGTTCAAGCTTTTCAAATTTAGTTCCTAATGCACCAGCAAAAGCAGCCATAGGATATCCCGCATTTGGACTGTCTGTTTTTTTACCATCACGTTTGAAAATTTCATAACAGTTTTTCCAATCATGTCCCAACAACATTGAACCAAGTACGATTGTCAGACCAGTTAATCTTGAAGGAATATAATTTAAAATATTATCACAATTTGCGCCAAACCAACCTAAATTTTTAAACATTTGAGTTTTGTATCCAACCATAGAATCAACAGTATTAACAATACGATATACAAATGCACCAGGTAAACCAAATATAGCAAAGTAGAACATTGGACCAGTTATTCCATCAACAATATTTTCACTTAGGCTCTCCAAAGTTCCAGATAATATGTGATTTTTATCTAAATTTTTTGTATTTCTCTTTACTATCATAGATAGATTTGTTCTTGCTTTGTTTAGATCATTTTTTTGAATTGCATCTAAGATAGATAATGCATGACGTTCCATTCCCTTTATTGCAATTGTCATTTTGAGTAATATTATTCCAGAAATAATAGAAATTAAAATAGATAAAAATTCAATATTAATAAAATTAATACTGAATTCTAAACTAAGTAAAATTACAGTAGAAACACAAACAGGTATTATAACAATAAGGATACCACCAAATTTTTCTAAATTTTGATTTACATTTCTCATACGAGTTGTTATAATTCCAATTAGATTTCCAATCCAAAATGTTGGGTGATAACGATTTTTTGGATCACCAAAAACGAGATCTAGCAATATAGCAAATCCAATTACAATAATTGATTCTAGAATCATTTCAAAAGTTTCTCCACTTGACGAATATTAAGACTTGACTTTACAACTTTAGCGATTTTGTTTATTTGAGTATCTAGTTTTTTCAAATTCGAGGCATTCCAGTTCAAATTTTTAGGAGAATTTCCAATAGAATCCTCATCAGGTATTTCAAAATTAGTCATCGGGATTGTACCAAAAACAGGTAAACCCGTTTTTTGTTTTAATTTTTTATATCCAGGTTTTAAAATTTCAATATCTCCTCGAAATTTGTTTATAATGAATCCTTCAACCAGTTTAACATATTTTTTTTCAATTAACTCCATTGTCCCCACAATACTTGCAAATGCACCACCTCTTTCAATATCTGTAATTAATAATACGGGTGATTTTGTTTTTTGAGCAATTTTCATATTTGTGATATCAAATTTCTGTAAATTGATTTCAGCAGGAGAACCTGCACCTTCAACAAAAATTATTTCATGTGATTGTGCAAGTTTGTTAAAAGAATCCATCGAAGTTTTAAGACCAGTCTTGAGAGCAAAATTCTCATAGTAATCACTGGCATGCATTTTTTTAAAGAATTTTCCATTTACAAATACAGAACTACGATAATTTCCTAGTGGTTTTAGTAATATTGGATTTTGAATAGGACTTATGTCAGTACGTGCAGCAACTGATTGTATTGCTTGTGCTCTAGAAATTTCAAAATTTTTACCAATATATGAAAAATTAGACATGTTTTGTGATTTGAATGGAGAGACGGTAAATCCTAGATCAGAAAAAATTCTACATAGTGCAGTAACAAGTATTGTTTTACCAGCACCCGAAGAAGTTCCTTGAATCATTAAAGATTTTACCATTTTAATTCCCCAAATGCTTTCACTAATAATTTATTTTGAATTCTATTCTTTACAGCTATTCGAATATAATTTTCATCGAGCCCACAAAATGTACTACAATCTCTCACAAGAATATTTTTTTTTAGTAATTTCTTTTGGAGTAATTTTGAATTTATTTTTGATCTAATTAGAATAAAATTTGTAGAAGAAGAAAAACATGTTAACCATTCAATTTTTGATAGAGAATTCATTAAAAATAAATTTTCTTTTTTAATAATTTTTCGTGATTTTTCTAGAAAATCAGAATAACATAATGCAGCACTTGCAGCAGTTTGTGCTATATAATTTACATTCCAAGGAATTTTTATTCTTTGTAAGATTTCAATTATATTTTTACTACCAAGACCATAACCAATACGTAATCCAGCTAATCCAAATGATTTTGTAAAAGAGCGTAAAATAAATAAATTTTCATATGATTTTAGAATTTTTACAAGCGATGGATTAGAATCTGGTACTAATTCAATAAATGTCTCATCAACAAATACCAAAGTAGATTTTTTTTCTGCAATTTTTACAATTTCTTCCATGTTCTTTTTTGATAAAATTTCTCCTGTAGGATTATTTGGATTGCAAATGAAGACAATTCCTTTTGCCGGAATTTTTTTCAAGAATTTTTGGAAATCTGTATTAAGGTTTAGAGTTCGAAATGGAATGGTCTTACCACCAAAAAAATTCGCTGCTTTTTCATATTCAGAAAAGGTTGGACATGGAATCAATACTTTTGATTTTTTATTTACAAAAATACTACAAAAATTATAAATTATTTCAGTAGCACCGTTACCAATTAGAATTTGTGATGAATTTATTCCCGTAAACCATTTTAAATTTGAACGTAAACGTGTTGACTCTGAATCAGGATAAACATGAATTTTATTTAATTGGTTTTTTAGATATTTTTTTACACCAGGATGACAACCTAATGGATTAACATTTGAACTAAAATCAATAATTTTCTCATTTGGTTTTTTGATGGAGAATATACCACCATGAGCAGCAGGTATGTGTTTGACTGTATTTGAATTTGGTGTTATTTTCAACATTTGAAATAAAGTAATTCAGTATAGTATTCTTTTGGTTCTGGCTAAAGGATTATTAACAGAAAATTACCAAATTTGATCGATGAAAAAAAGAGTTGCCATAATAGGTGTGACAGGTTCAGTTGGTCAAGAATTTGTACAATCGCTTCATAACCATCCATGGTTTGAAGTAACTCAAATTGCTGCATCAGAACGTTCAGCAGGAAAAATGTATCTTGATGCAATTAGAGATGCCAGTGGAATTATTGCATGGGACGTTGGTGGAGAAATTCCAGAGTATGTTAAAAGTATGAAAGTTGTTAAAGTTGAAGAAATTAACGTACAAGAATTAGATTTAATCTTTTCAGCAGTTGAATCGGAAGCTGCAAGAGATATAGAAACAAAATTTGCAAAAGATTTACCAGTAATTTCAACATCATCAGCATATAGATATGAAGAAGATGTGCCAATTTTAATTCCAGGAATTAATGATGAACAGGCTGAATTATTAGAAGTTCAAAAGAAAAATAGAGATTGGAAAGGATGGGTTGCACCATTACCAAACTGTACAACTACAGGTTTAGCAATTACACTAAAACCACTAGTAGAGAAATATGGTGCTAAAAAAGTCATGATGACTTCAATGCAAGCAATCTCAGGAGGAGGAAAATCAGGAGTATCAGCAATGGGAATTACAGATAATATTTTACCATACATACCAAAAGAAGAAGGAAAAGTCAGAATAGAAACTAGGAAAATTCTAGGAAAATTAAAAGATGGAAAAATTGAAGATGCTGACATTAAAGTTAGTTGTACATGTACAAGAGTTCCAGTAATTGATGGACATACAGAATCAGTATTTGTTGAAACTGAAAAAGAAATTGATCCTAATCAAGCAAAAAACACATACAATGATTACAATAAAGATATTTCAGTAGCTGGATTACCTTCTGCACCCGAAAAATATTATGCATTTCATGAGGATCCAACAAGACCACAACCTAGAATGGAAAGAGAAGTTGGAGATGGAATGACTACTTCGATTGGAAGAGTTGAAAAAGAAGAACTGTTTGATAACGGATTGAAGTATATGCTTTTTTCACATAATAAAAAAATGGGTTCTGCAAAAGGAGCAGTTTTGTTAGCAGAGATGTTATACAAAAAAGAGAAGATTTAGTCTAAAATTTTAGAAATTTTTCAATAATATCTTTATTAAAGGTAGTAATTTCTAAATGCCGGTGAATTAAATAGCAAAAATAGATAATCTTGATTTAAAAATTCTTTCAGAATTAAGTAATGATGCATCAATATCAGTTCCAAAACTATCGGATAAAATTAATACTAATTCATCTGTAGTGTATAGTAGAATTAAACGACTTTTAAAACAAAAATTAATTCAGAGATATACAATAGATGTTAATGACAAAGAATTAGGTTATTCAGTAAAATCTGTTACAGGAATTAATATGGATTCAAAAAGACGAAATACAATAATTGATGAATTATTCAAAATTGAAGGTGTAAGAGAAATTTCAGAAGTGACAGGAAGATTTGATATCATGATTACAATGTACGCAAAATCACTAAACGATATGCACAAGGTAGTTTCAGAGAAAATCGGCAAAATTGATGGAATTTTAGGTTCGGAGAGCTTCATAGAGATGAAAAGAAGGACAAAACCAATGCCTTACATGCCAGAGTAAACGCGTGATATTTATTTTTCTGAGAATGAGAGTGATTAGATGCAAGAAACAACTACTAAAATTAAGATAAAAACATACTATGAATTAACAAAACCAAAAATTTGGTATTTACTGGTTTTTACAGCATTTGGAACTGCAATTACTGCATCTAATATCTACAACATTGAAATTTCAATTGCAACGTGGGCCTTGATGCTTTTTGGAGTAGCTGCAGGTTCTGCAGCTGCAAACACCTTGACTAATTATCATGATAGAGATATTGACGAGATTATGGAAAGAACAAAAGAGAGACCAATTCCAAGTAAGAGAATATTTCCAGCTGAAAAAGCAAGAGACTTTGGATTAGTATTA
>Ga0315316_10000662_pt1 | contig 23078 bp, 22 predicted proteins | sample M160m3416metaG_FD_203702 | JGI IMG/M metagenome (GOLD analysis project Ga0315316, IMG submission 203702) | Ammonia-oxidizing marine archaeal communities from Monterey Bay, California, United States - M1 60m 3416 | ecosystem: Environmental > Aquatic > Marine > Intertidal zone | place: USA... | reverse complement strand
AATATTACCAGTTGATTGGAGAGAAATTGCAGAGAATGCTAAGTCTGATAATGAATTGTATAGAACAATATCAGACTATATTGCTGGAATGACTGATAGATATGCAGTAATGGAACATAAAAGACTTTATGATTTACATGGTGGTTGGACTGGAACTTCTTTATATGATAAACGCGACCGTTAGTATTAATTTATTAGAATGGATTTATTATTGAATATTTTTGAGCATGTTAGAAAAATAATTATTCAGGTTGCTAAAACTCGTGGTATTGAGGATTATAATATACTTGATAAAATTACTGCTGAACCTCCAAAAGAAGAAATACATGGAGATGTATCAACTAATATTGCACTTTTATGTTCAAAAAACTTAAATTTAAATCCTAGGGAATTAGCCAAAAGTATAGGCATTCTTCTTAAGAAAAATGATTATATTGATGAAGTTCAGATAGCTGGACCTGGTTTTATAAATCTAACTCTCAATAAATCTATATTTTATGAATGCTGTCAGAATGTTTTAGATGTAAAAAATAAATATGGCAGCAGTAATTATGGTAAATCGGAAAAGGTTAATATAGAATATGTTTCTGCGAATCCAACTGGACCTATGCATATTGGCCATGCTAGGGGAGCTGTATTCGGTGATTCTTTAGCAAATTTACTTCAATATGTAGGTTATAATATTACTAGAGAATATTATATTAATGATGCAGGGCAACAAATTATTAATTTAGCAAAATCTGTTTATCTTCGATATAAAGAAATTTTATGCAATAAAGAAGCTGTATTTGAAGACGATTTATATCCTGGTGAATATTTGATTCCAGTTGCTGAAAAATTAATTGATCAATATGGAGATAAATTTATTGATTTAGATGAAAAAGATTGGTTAGTTATATTTAAAGATTGTGCCACTAATGCAATGATGCAGTTAATAAAAGAAGACCTGGCTTCAGTAAACATTCATCATGATAATTTTGTTTCAGAAGAATTTTTAAAATCCAAAGGTTTAATTGATAGAGTAGTTAAACTATTGGATAAGAAAGATACAATATATGAAGGAGTATTAGATGCGCCCAAAGGTCAACAAAATCAAAATTGGGAAAGTAGACCTCAACTTCTTTTTAAATCTACATTATTTGGAGATGATTTAGATAGACCTTTAAAAAAGGCGGATAATACTTGGACATATTTTGCAGCAGATGCGGCTTATCATTACGATAAATATAAAAGAAAATATTCTTCAATAATAAATGTATGGGGTGCTGACCATGGGGGATATATAAGAAGAATTGAAGGTATAATAAAATCTATTTCTGATTCTAAGTTAACTTTTGATGTAAAATTATGTCAGTTAGTAAATTTAAATAAAGATGGTAAGCCAGTAAAAATGTCTAAAAGAGCGGGTAATTTTATAACAATGAAAAGTGTAGTAGATTTAGTTGGTTCAGATGTTTTAAGATTTATTATGTTAACCAGAAAAAATGATGCTCCATTGGATTTTGACTTAGTTAAAGTTAAAGAGCAGTCAAAAGATAATCCAGTATATTATGTTCAATACGCGAATATAAGAATTAATTCACTTTATAAAAAAGCAAAAGATCATGGAATAAATCTAAATAAAGAAATAAGTAATATAAAATTTGAATTACTTACAAATTCGTCAGAGGTAAATATAATTAAACTTATTGCAAAGTGGCCTAGACAGGTTGAGGCAGCTGCTAAAGCAAATGAGCCTCACAGAATTACATTTTATTTATATGATCTTGCTAGTGCATTTCATAGTTCTTGGTCACAAGGAAATGATAACCCTGAGTTAAGGTATATTATTGATTTTAATAAAGATTTATCAATAGCACGGTTATCATTAGCAAAAATTGTTAAAATAATTTTATCATCTGGATTATCAATTATTGGTGTTAAACCTGCAGATAAATTATCTTAGTTGGATTTAATTAAATGTTTAAAAAAATTATATTTTTGACAATATTAATAATTATAGGAATATTTTCTTACAAATATGTCATACCGTCTAATTTTTACAACAATAAAGTCATTAACATAGAAGAAGAACAAGAATATAAGTTTTATCCTGAAGAGACAAAGGGAAGAAATTTTAATGGAGAATCACTTAAAATATATAAAGTTATTAGGGAAAAATTACTTCCAAATGACGAAAATGATATTAAAAATGAGAACAATGAAAATTTAACTTTAGATGAAAGTAAGAATATAGAAACGATAAATGAAGAATTGGTTATGAAAAATAAAATATATTTACAGTTAGGTGCATATAGAACTAAGGATAAAGCACAAGAATTTGTTAGAGGTTTTAAAGAAAAACACTCAAAATTAACAAATGATTTATATTATAATATTGTTTCGGCTAACCTTGAAGAAAGAGGAACTTATTTTAGAATTAGATTAGGGCCTTTTAATAATAATAGGGAAATTTATTCATTATGTATAGAATTTAAATTAGTAAATAATGAGTGTTTAATAGTTAGGGATGATTAATACTATATGAAAAATGCAAGAAGTATAATTGTTGGAATTTCAGGCTTAACTTTGAATAAAAATGAAATATCTCATCTAAAATATTATTTACCTTTAGGAGTTATATTATTTAGTAGAAATATAAAAAATAATTATCAATTATCTAAATTAGTTAATCAAATAAGAGACGTAGTTGGCTTTAATTGTCTTATTTTGATAGATCAAGAAGGAGGAAGAGTTCAAAGATTAAAGGAACCTGATTATCCTAATTATCCTGCCTCTGATAATTTTGGAAAATTAGCTATCAAATCTTTAGAAGAAGCGGTAAGGGCAGTATATTTAAATTATTACCTTATAGGTAGCGATCTTATTAATTTAGGAATTAATGTAAATTGCGCACCTTGTCTTGATGTTAAAAGTGATAAAACACATTCTATAATAGGTAATAGATCCTTTTCTAGTGACCCCTATATAGTGTCATTATTGGGTGAGGCAGCCTGTATTGGTTTAATGGACTCTGGAGTTCTGCCAATAATTAAACACATTCCAGGACATGGAAGAGCTAATTCTGACAGTCATCTATCTTTGCCTATAATAAATGATACATTAAAGACTTTGGAGAAAAGTGATTTCATCCCATTTAAAGCTTTATCAAAAATGCCAATCGCTATGACAGCACATATCTTATACAAGGGCTTAGATTCTAAATGGCCTATTACACAATCAAAAGTAGCCAATAAATATATTAAAGAGGAGTTAAATTATAAAGGTATTTTGATATCAGATGATATTGAAATGTCTGCACTTTCAGGAGATACCAAAAGTATAATTGAGTCAGTATATAACGCAGGTTATGATATAATCTTGCATTGTTCAGGTAAGACAGAAGATACAGAAATAGCTCTTAAAAATGGAAAAATTTTAACTAATGACATAATTAAAAAATTACAATTTAGTTTAGATAAAATTAACAAAGTAAATAATTTTGGTGATTTGGCATCTTATCAGAGTGAGTTAAGTGTAATTTTGAAAAAACATATAAATTATAATCTTTATTTTTAGAAAAATATTTCTATATATTGTGTTTATATCTGGTAAAGTTATATATATTGTGTTAATAAAACATTATAATTATGTATTTTTCTAAGGTACTTATGGAAGAAATAAAATATAATATTGACGATAATTCAGAAGATTCTTTAGATAGTGTAGATAAGTCCTTAAACGATGATCTTTTATTATTAAATATAAATGGCTATGAAGGAGCTATCGATCTGCTTTTGGACTTAGCTAAAAGACAAAAGGTTGATTTGATGAATATTTCAATATTAGAACTATCTGAACAATATTTACAATTCGTTAAAAATGCTAATAAATTAAATTTAGAAATAGCTTCTGATTATTTAGTTATGGCTGCATGGCTAGCTTTTTTGAAATCTAAAATATTGTTACCAGATGAAGAAGAAGAGGAATTAAATGGAAAAGAACTTTCTGAAGCCATTAAACTGCAATTAAGAAGATTACAATCCATGAGAGATGCAGGTAAAAAGTTATTTACATTAGATCTTCTTTATATGGAACGATTTCCGAAAGGCATTATTTCTAAAGAGGTAAAAATTGTTCATATTGAAGATAATACTAATTTAAATGATTTGCTGTTTTCTTATTGTAATTTTGTACGTGGGAAAAGTTTATCGAATTATGAGCCTCCTCTTAAAAAATTAGAGACGATTGAATCTGCATTGAGTAGACTAAATAATCTTTTAAATAATGATAAAGATTGGCAACAATTATCTTTATTTCTTCCAGAGGATTTTGATGATAATGATAATATATTTAATAGTTCAGTATTGGCTGCTACATTTTCAGCTACTTTAGAATTAGCGAAGAAAGGTAAGGTTGAAATAAGGCAGTTAAATCCATTTGGAGACATATTTATTAGAAATAAGGTGGAGACTAGTTAATTATGAATAATGAAGTATTAATTAAAATTGCAGAGGCTATTATTTTTACTAGTGAGAAACCCATAAGAGTTAAGGATTTAGTGAATAGATTACCTAAAACAGCTGATTCAAGCTATATTATAGACTTTCTTTTAGATAAATATAAACAAGGTGGATTTATTTTAGAAAAAAGCGGAGGAGACACTCTAGCTTTTAGGACTTCTAGTAGTATTTCTGATTATTTAAAAGTTGAAAAGACTATCCAAAAAAAGTTATCTAAAGCTGCAATAGAAATACTTTCTATAATTGCATATCATCAGCCTATTACAAGAGCGGAAATAGAAGATATGAGAGGCGTAAGCGTCAGTCAAAGTTCGTTAGAAGTACTTATTGTTAATAATTGGGTGGAGCCTAGGGGGCATAAAAATATTCCTGGTAGACCATCTACTTGGAGAACTACTAAAGATTTTTTAGATCATTTTGGATTAAGCTCATTAAAAGATCTTCCTGGACTTTCTGAACTTAAGTCTTCAGGTTTACTTGCAAGAAATACAGGACCATCAGTTCTAAATAGAGATAATATTTCTAGTCTTTAATATTACAATTTTATGAAAATTTATTTTTCTTTCTTTTTTTACTTTTAATTATGTTATATATATGCGGATAATTATCATTCTCAAAAATATTAACGTAGTGTTGGGTGAATAATGAAAAAAATTAATATATTTATGATTGTGGTTTTATCTATATTTACAATAGGAAAATGTTGGTCAGAAGAGGTTAATCTTTATTCTGCTAGAAAAGAACATCTTATAAAACCATTGATGGAATTATTTGAAAAAGAAAGTGGAATAAAAGTAAATATAGTAACAGCTAAAGCTTCTCAGCTTCATCAAAGAATATTAAGAGAAGGGAAAAATTCTCCTGCTGATGTAATTTTGACCTCTGATGCTGGAAATTTGTGGAAGGCAGCAGAAGCAAAGTTTCTTCAACCAATTAATTCTGATATTTTAATTAACAGTATAGAATCAAAATATAGAGATAAAAATAATTTATGGTTTGGCTTAAGTTTAAGAGCTAGAATTATAGTTTATTCATTAGATAGAGTTCAAGAGAATGAACTTAAAGGTTACAGATTTCTTTCAGATCCTATTTTTAAAAATCGAATACTAATTCGTTCTTCGAGTAATATATATAATCAATCTTTGATTGCCCATATGATTTATAAATATGGAGAGGAAAATATTGAATTATGGGCTAAAGGTTTAGTAAATAATTTGGCAAGAGACCCAGCTGGTGGAGATAGAGATCAAATTAAAGCAATAGCTGCAGGGATCGGAGACATAGCGGTTGTTAATTCATACTATATAGTAAATATGCTGAACTCTGATAAAAGAGCTTTATTTGATTCTTTAGGTGTTTACTTTCCAAAAGATAATGAAATGGCAACACATTTTAACATTAGCGGTGCAGGATTACTTGTCAATGCACCTAATTCAGATAATGGAAAAAAATTAATAGAATTTTTAGTTAGTGAAAAAGCTCAAAAAATTTATGCATATACAAATTTTGAATATCCGATTGATAAGGCTATTGATATACCTAATGAATTAAAAAATCTTGGAACTTATGAGGAAGATTCAACTAATGTTTATGAATATGGAGAATTATCTTATAAAGCTATTAGATTAGCTGATAGAGTAGGATGGAAATAATTACAATATATATATGATTTTTATTTTTATTATTTATAATCGTTAAATGACAATATTTTTAAAAAATAGCTGGGCCTATTTGTCTGTTATACTAAGTTTAATAGTTATTATTCCAATTTTAATTATCTTCTTATTTCTTTTTAATACTGGTGACGATACTTGGTTACACCTTAAGAATACAGTATTGACTTCGTATATAGTAAATTCGTTAATTTTATTAATTTTTTCGGCATTAGGAACTTTAATTATAGGGGTTACCTCTGCTTGGTTAGTTGCAATGTATATATTTCCTTTTAAAAAATACATAGAATGGTTATTAGTTCTTCCATTAGCAATACCTTCTTACGCGTTAGCATATGTTTATTCAGATTTATTAAATTATGGAGGATTCTTAACATTAACGTTTTCATATATTATAAATAATGAAATAAATGCTATAAATTTTTATTCAATATATGGTGCTATTTTTGTATTTATATTTAGTCTTTACCCATACGTTTATCTTTTGGCTAGACAAGCTTTTATTGTCCAGTCTGGAACATATATTGAAGTAGCTAAAGTTTCAGGATTAAATTTATTATCAATTTTTTATAAGGTTGCAATTCCATTAGCTAGGCCTGCACTAATTGGAGGAGTAATTCTTGTTATGATGGAAACACTTGCTGATTTTGGGGTTGCAGATTATTTAGGAATAGAAACTTTTACAAAAGGTATTTACAAGGCCTGGTTTAATTTAGGAGATATAGTATCTGCAGGAAAACTGTCTATAATCTTACTTATAACAATTTCTCTAATTATTTCTGTTGAAAAAATTCTTAGAGGTAAAGCAGAATTTAGTAATGATACAAGAAGTTCAAGAAATTTTAAATTTTTCAGCCTAAATAAATATTTTGGCATTACTGCATTAATTATTTGTAGTATACCAGTTATTATTGGCTTTTTAATACCTTTTGCTACTTTAATAATTTGGTCAATTCAAAGTGTTAAAAACGTAAATTTAGATATTTTTATAAATTTATTTATATCTTCTTTTAGTTTAGCCTTATTAGCTTCATGTATATGTATTTTATTTGCGGTTTTTATTATATATGGCGTAAGAACTAACTCTGCAATTGCTGGTCCATTCGCAAGAATAGCTAGTTTGGGTTATTCTATACCTGGGGCAGTTGCTGCAGTCGGTGTCTTAATTCCATTAGTATGGCTAGACAATTTAATTAATAATTTTTTATTACAATATTTTGATATTTCTATTGGTTTATTATTAACTGGTTCATGGTTTGCATTATTATTCGCCTACTTAGTCAGGTTTTTAGCTTTATCTATGCATTCCGTAGAAAGTTCTTTTATCAAAATCCCTATGTCATTGGATTACGTTGCAAAGGTATTAGGTTCATCAAATAGGTCCATTTTAATAAAGGTACATGCAAGGATGGGGCTAGGAGGGATATCATTAGGATTATTAATAGTATTTATCGATGTACTTAAAGAATTGCCTGCAACTATGATTTTAAGGCCCTTTGGGTTATCTACTTTAGCAATTAAGGCTCATGAATTTGCTATGGATGAAAGACTAGGTGATGCAGCAATACCTCTTCTGGCTATAGTAGTAGTTTGCTTAATACCGTTATTTATTTTAGCCAGAGGAATTAGACAATAATTATAATAAGTAATATATAAATTATGAAAATGAAAAAAAACTTAAAAATTACTGATTTATCTCATCAATATAAAAATGGTAAATCTATAAAAAACTTTAATTTGGAAGTAACTTCAAATGAAATAGTTTGTATATTGGGACCAAGTGGTTCTGGTAAAACAACTTTATTACGTTTAATAGCTGGCTTTGAAGACCCATTTGCAGGAGAAATTAAGGTTGGAAATAATATAGTTTTTGGAAGTAAATACATTCCAACTGAAAAAAGATCAATTGGTATGTTATTTCAAGATATAGCATTATTTCCGCATTTATCAGTTAAAAATAATATAGGATTTTCCTTATCTAAGAATAGTAAGTATAACTCTACTATTAATAAATTATTAAAAAAAGTTAGTTTAGAAGGATTTGCTGATAGATTTAGTAATTCAATATCAGGAGGAGAACAACAAAGAGTTGCTTTAGCAAGAGCCCTAGCAAATAATCCTGATATAATGTTACTCGACGAACCTTTTGGTTCGCTAGATAGTTGGTCTAAATTTGATATTGCATTAGATATTATTAAAATTTTAAAAAATTCTAAAACTCCTACTATTATGGTTTCTCATGATCCTCAAGAAGCTATGAGGCTAGCAGATAGGATTATTGTAATGTTGGATGGTAGTATTATCGATGAAGGTTCTCCTAAAGAGTTGTATTATAATTCTAAACATCCATTTTCTGCTAAATTAATTGGTCCTACTTCTAGTTATATATTTATGTCTAAAAGTGGAATATTAAATACTCCATTTGGAAAAATTAGTGTTAATAGTAATAAAAGTATCAAGTATGAAGTAATAATAAGACCTGAAGCTTTTACTTTTTCTAGAAGTAGTAATAAAACATTCATCTTAAATATAATTAGTCACAAATATTTGGGTATACTAACAGAGGTGAAAATTTTTGATGCTAATAGTAAAAAAAATATAAAATTCTTATTATTCTCTAATATTTTTAAAAAAGCTATATCTAGTAAAAAATTATTATTTAATAAAGATTGGGCTTTTGTGTTTCCTATTAAATAAATAAAGTATATACATAATATAATAGATGCTTATATCAAATTGATTAAATGGAGGAAATTTTATGAGTATAGGAATTTGGCAGATTGTTTTAATATTAGCTATTGTATTAATATTATTTGGTGCAGGAAAATTACCACGTGTAATGGGAGATGTAGCAAAGGGAATAAAAAATTTTAAAACTGGTATGAAAGAAGAAGAAAGTTCTGAAGATTCTGGTAATGATGAAACTATATCAGTTTCAAAAGAAAAAGATAATAATACAGACTCTAAAACTAGTTAAGATAGTAACTTAGTTAAAGGAGACTGATATGCTTGATATAGGTTGGACAGAAATTTTAGTTATAACTGTTGTTGCTTTATTTATAGTTGGTCCTAAAGATATTCCAAAGGCTCTTCGTACTGTTGGTATATGGATAGGTAAACTTAAATCTTTATCTAGAGAATTTCAAAATACAGTTGAAGATGCAGTTAGAGATTCTGAATTAGATGAAGTTAAGAAACAAATTGAGTCTGCAAAAAATGATTTTACAAAAGGAATGACAGAAACTATAGATTCTGAGGGAGAATTAACAGAGATGCTTCGCGGAGTAGATGTAGTAGATAAAGATAAAGATAAAGAACAAAAAAAATCTGCATGGCCTATTTCTTTAAATAAGAATGATAAAACAAAAGAAAATTTATCTGATAATGAGGAAGTTGATAAAGAAGCTAATATTAATAAAGAATTAGATAAAAATATAAATAAAGACAAAGATAATTCAACAACTTAATAGTTCTAAGATATAAAATGACTAATGATAATTTAGATGATGAAAATGTAGAAAATTCAAAGGCTCCTTTAGTCTCTCACTTAATAGAATTAAGAGATAGATTAAAATGGGCAGTTATTGCATTTTTTATAGCATTTTTAATTTCCTACTTCTTTGCAGATTATATTTATGGTTTTTTAGTAAAGCCACTTAAAATTACTTATCAAGATATGGGATATGAAAATCCTAGAATGATTTATACAGGTTTAACTGAGGCATTTTTTACCTATCTAAAGGTTTCTTTTTATATGGCTCTATTTATTTCATTTCCTGTAATTGCTTCACAAATTTATAAGTTTGCTGCACCTGGGCTATATAAAAACGAAAGAAAGGCTTTTTATCCTTTTCTAATTGCTACTCCTGTTCTTTTTGTTTTGGGAGCATCTCTAGTATATTATTTTATTTTTCCTTTGGCTTGGAAGTTCTTTTTAGGTTTTCAGACTACAGGACTTGAAACAGGTTTAGCTATTGAATTAGAAGCAAAAGTTAATGAATATTTATCACTAGTATTGAAATTAATGTTTGCATTCGGCTTGGCATTTCAATTACCTGTTGCTGTATCTTTATTGGCTAGAGCAGGTCTGATTACTTCAAAAGGTATGAGAGAAAAAAGGAAATATGCATTTGTGGGTGCTTTTGCAACGGCTGCAATATTAACGCCGCCTGATTTAATTAGTCAGATTGGTTTAGGTGTGCCCATAATTATACTATATGAAATTTCTATAAGACTTGCTTCTATTATGGAAAGAAAAAGAAAAGATAAAGCAGTAGATGATCCTGATGATCCAGACGATCCAAATAATTCATCTAATACTAAAACTTCTAAGGAGAATGGTATAGATGATATAGAAGATATTCCTGAAACTGATTTTACAGAGGATTAAGGGCTTTATATGTACGATATTAGATGGATTAAAGATAATGTAGATGTGTTTGATAGAGCTATGGAGAAAAGAGGTGTTCCTAGTGTTTCAAGTGAAGCAATTAATTTATATAAAAAACATGTAGATTTAATATCTGAATTACAGAGCTTACAGGAAAAACGAAATAGTTTATCAAAAAATATAGGTATAAAGAAATCTAATGGTGATGATGTATTAGATGATATGAAAACCGTTACAGAACTTAAATTATCTATTGCTACGCTTCAAGAGGATTGTAACTCCATAAAGAATAAGATAGAAAAATTACTAGAGATTGTTCCTAACATACCCTCTGAAGATACACCAGAAGGGTTAGATGAAAATAATAATGAAGTTATAAAGGAAAATGGAATCATACCAAAATTTTCTTTTGCACCTATTCCTCATGATATTTTAGGTTTAAATTTAGGTATGATGGATTTTGAAAAAGCTTCTGAAATGTCAGGCGCAAGGTTTGTCATTTTAAAGGATAAATTAGCTTTATTAGAAAGAGCTCTATCCAATTTTATGTTAAATATTCATACGCATAAACACGGTTATACGGAGATTAGTCCTCCAAGCCTTGTAAGAGACAATGCTTTATATGGAACTGGACAATTGCCTAAATTTCATGAAGATTTGTTTCAAACCTCATCAGGTCATTGGCTTATTCCAACATCAGAAGTACCTCTAACTAATATAGTTGCTAATGAAATTATTAATAAAGATAGTTTGCCTCTTAGGTACACATCCTTAACTTCTTGTTTTCGTTCTGAGGCAGGGTCGGCGGGTCAAGATACAAAAGGGATGATTAGGTTGCATGAATTTAAGAAAGTAGAATTAATTTCAATAGTAAAACCAAGCAATTCCGCAGAGGAACATGAGAGAATGTTGCTGTGTGCTGAGGAAATTCTTAAACAATTACAGCTTCCATACAGGGTTGTAATACTATGTACAGGTGATTTAGGTTTTTCGGCTGCCAAAACATATGATATTGAAGTTTGGCTCCCATCGCAAAATCAATATAGAGAAATATCAAGTTGTTCTAATTGTAATGCTTTTCAGTCCAAGAGAATGAAAGCTCGAATGAGAAATAGTGAAAAGGATATCGAATTAGTTCATACCTTAAATGGTTCTGGCGTTGCAGTAGGAAGGGCCTTATTAGCGATATTAGAAAATTATCAAAATGAGGATGGAAGCATAGATATTCCTTCTGTCTTACAACCCTTTATGAATGGTTTAGATAAAATTAGTATTAATGAGTAAAATGAAAAAAAACCCATTAATATATATTACTAATGATGATGGTCCAGATACTATAGGTTTAAAAAAATTAATAAAAACTGTAAATAGAATAACTAATAATTATATAGTGGTTGTACCAGAAAGTAATAGATCAGGTTATGGCCATTCTATTACAATTTCTAAACCAATTAGATTAAATAAAATAAATGATAATTTTTATACATGTAGTGGCACTCCTACAGACTGTGTTATGTTAGGATTGTTTCATATACTAAATAACGTTAAGCCAGATTTATTGATTTCAGGAATAAATATGGGAGAAAACTTAGCAGATGATGTAACTTATTCTGGGACTGTATGTGCCGCCTTAGAGGGTGCTTTAAGAGATATAAAGTCTATTGCTTTATCAAAAATAATTCCAAAAGACAAAAATTTTGATGATTGGTCTGGAATAGATAAATATTTAAAGGAAATAATTTTAAATATTATAAATAATAATACAAATAATAATCATTTTTTTAATATTAATTTTCCTAATATTAGTTCTAAGAGTATTTTAGATATTAAGGTTACCAATCTCTCAAGACGAAAGCCTAAAGGTAATTTTTTAATTAGAAAAGACTCAAAAAATATTCCATATTTTTGGTTAACAACAGAAAGATATTCTTCTAATATTCATAAAGAAGATAGTGATATTTGGGCAATAAATAATAATTATATATCAATAAGTCCAGTAAATATTGGTATGTCAAAAATTAAAGATTTATTTTTTTATAAGGAGCAATTCAATAAAAATAAATGAATTAGATGATAGAAATTTAATGATGCTCTTAGACTTAAGGCAGAATGGTATATTAGATGATAGAATTTTTAATGCCATTACATCATTGCCTAGAGAATTATTTTTACCCAAAAATTTAAAAGGTTTTTCTAATGAAGATATAGAATTTAAAATTTTTCCAAATGTAATTGCATCTAAAACTAGTGATATTGCTAAAATGATATTTTTAGGATTATCTAATAATAGTAATACTAAAAATGTTTTAGAAATTGGAACTGGCTCAGGTTGGCAAACGGCTTTATTATCAAGGATATATAATCGAGTATATACAGTTGAGATTAATAAGCAGGCTTATCTTTTTTCTAGTCATATTTTAAAAAATGTTTCAAATAAAATTTCTTATAAACTAGGAGATGGGAAATTGGGCTGGATAGAAGCTGGTCCATTCGATGCTATATATATTGATTGTGAAATTGAAGATGTCCCTACGTATTTGTTTTCAAATTTAGTTGATAAAAAAGGAGTTATTATAACTGTTAAAAACTATGCTGGTGAACAATATTATTGTAGTTTCTTTGCAAATTCTGTTGAGGGAACAGTAAAGTCAAACTATAAAGTTAATAGAAGTAAATTAATATAGATGAAAGTAGTATGAATAATAAATTATTAATATTTTTTGGTTTGCTAATATTATTTTCAGCTTGCACTTCAACTGATTATTTAGCTCCAGTAATTAATAAAAATGATGTTTATGATAGTTCTAATAAAAGACAAAGAATTATTACTGTTTTTCAGGGAGATAGTCTTTATTCCATATCTAAAAGAGAAGGTGTATCAATTAGTTCAATTATAAAAGCTAATAAATTAGAACCGCCATTTACTTTATTTAAAGGAGATAAACTTATAATAGCTAAACCTAATATTTATATAGTTAAAAAAGGAAATACTTTATATGATATTTCAAAATGTTTTGATGTTAGTGTTTCTGATATTATAAAAATAAATCAATTAAAGAATAATTTTAAAATATATGAAGGTGATAAATTATTTATTCCTATTGGAAAAACTAACTTAAATTCTAAATGTGATAATATAAATAAAACAGTTGCTAGAATTAAAACTGAAAAACCTAAAGTATTATCTAATGAAAAGTATTCCTATATGTGGCCTGTCAAAGGTAAAATTTTATCAAAATTTGGGCTGTTAGCTAAAGGTTTAAGAAATGATGGAATTAATATTTCTGCTGATAAAGGTAAGCCTGTTTTAGCTATAGAGTCTGGAAAAATAGTTTATGCTGGAAATGAAATACAAGCATTTGGAAATTTAATACTTATAAAACATTATAATAACAAAACTTCTGCATATGCACATTTAGATAGAATTAATGTAAAGAAGGGTGAATTAGTAAATAAAGGGCATATTATTGCATTGGTTGGAAATAGTGGAAAGGTATCAATTCCTCAGCTACATTTTGAAATAAGAGATAAAAATGGTCCACTAGATCCATTAAAATATTTACCATAACTATCTTATTTTGATTTTTAATTTTCCAGCTAAATCTTGAATGAATTGCCAGGCAACTCTTCCAGATCTAGAACCACGTGTTACTGACCATTCAATTGCCTGTTTATCTAAATCATGATTATTAATTTTTAATTTAAATTTTATCGCGTAACTTTTTACTATTTTCAAGTATTCCTCTTGAGAACATTGATAAAAACCTAACCACAAACCAAATCTATCTGAGAGAGAAATTTTTTCTTCTGCACTCTCTGATGGAGATATAGATGTAGAGTTTTCATTCTCTATCATTGATCTAGGCATTAAATGTCTTCTATTTGACGTAGCATAAAATAAAATATTATGAGACCTCTCCATAATCCCTCCATCAAGAACAGCTTTTAATGATTTATAAGTGGTTTCATTATCATCGAATGATAAGTCATCGCAAAATATTATAAATTGATGCTTCTCTTTATATAATTGAGATATTAACTTTGGAAGAGTATTAATATCATCTCTATATATTTCTATTAGTATTAAACGATTAGAGGTGTTTTTTGAACAAATTTCCTTATGTACGGATTTGATTAATGAAGATTTACCCATTCCTCTCGCACCCCATAATAAAACATTATTTGCAGTAAAACCCTCCGAAAATTGAAGAGTATTTTTTAAAAGAATATTTTTTGTATGATCTATACCTTTTAATAAATTTAAATCTATTGAATTTATCTTATTAACTGGAATAAGTTGTAAACTTTCCGCATTCCATAAATAGCCATCAGCTGATGTAATGGCTAAATTTTGATTCGACTTTAAATTAGCAAGTTTTTCTAGTGCGTTAGTTAATCTTTCTAATAAAGATAAAACTTTTTTATCAAAATTCATTTTTTTTCCAATAACTTAATAAGAATAATAGTTTTTGTTGCAATAATATAGTATTTAATATTTATTACGGTAAACCTTCATTATATTCTTTGCAATATATGGTTTAGTAGTTATATAATTTTTTATTTAAGGAGTTAATATGTTTATTACAGAAGCAATGGCACAAGGTGCAACAGGTGGAGGATCTGGGTTTTTGATTCAAATTGCACCATTAGTTTTAATTTTTGCAGTTTTTTATTTTTTACTTATTAGGCCACAACAAAAAAAAATGAAAGAACATAGGGCAATGGTAGATGCTTTAGCTAAAGGTGATAAAGTTATTACAGCTGGTGGATTAATGGGGACAATAGATAAAGTAATCGATGACAGAATTGCTTCTGTTCAAATATCAGAGAATGTAAAAGTTAAGGTTGTAAGATCAACAATAACTGAAGTAGTATCTGATAAAAGTTTAGATCAAAAAAAGTAAAGTTTTTTATTAATTTCATTTTAGGGTTTTAGATGATTATATTTGAAAATTGGAAAAAAATTATAATTTTATTAGTTACTATTTTTGCCATAATTTTTTCGATGCCTAATTTTATTTCTAAAGATAATTTACCTGGTTTTTTAAAATCTGGTGAAATTAGATTAGGCTTAGATCTTCAAGGTGGGTCTTATTTATTATTAAAAGTAGAATCTGATAGCTTGCAAACAGATAGATTGAATTCAGTAGCAGATGAATTAAGGATTGCTTTAAGATCTGCAAATCCTAGAATAGGATATACAAACTTAACAGTTAGTGGTACCGATTTAACTTTTTCACTCATTGAAGAAAAAAATGGTGAACTTATCAGGGATATAATTCTAAATATTGATAACACACTTATGGTTAATGATGAAATTTACTCATCTATTAAAGTTTCTTTGTCGGATGAAAAAATTAGAGAAATAAGAGATTATGCAATTCTTCAATCAATTGAAATTATAAGGCGAAGAGTAGATGAAGTGGGAACTAATGAGCCAATTATTCAAAGGCAAGGTGACGACAGAATATTGGTTCAACTTCCAGGTTTGGATGACCCTGAAAGAATTAAAAAACTTCTTGGTAAAACTGCGAGAATGAATTTTAGATTGGTAAATGAAACAGCGAGTATTGATGAGGCTTTATCTGGCAGAGTACCGCCAGGATCAGATTTGTTATTTGAATTAGACTCTAGGACAGGAGAGCAAACTATACCTTATATTATTTATAAGCGAATAGGTGTTTCAGGAGATCAGTTAATTGATGCTAATCCAAGTATGGATCAATACAATCAGCCAGTAGTAAGTTTAAGGTTTGATTCAACAGGTTCTAGAAAGTTTGGAGACCTTACTTCTAAGAATGTAGGAAAGAGATTTGCTATTGTTTTAGATGGAGAGGTAATTAGTGCTCCAGTTATTAGGGAAGCTATTACTGGTGGTAGTGGACAAATATCTGGAAATTTTACATTTGAGACGGCTAGTGATTTAGCAGTGCTTTTAAGAGCAGGTGCATTACCTGCTCCGTTATCAATTTTAGAAGAACGTTCTGTAGGACCATCATTAGGTAAAGATTCTATAAATGCAGGAATGTACGCTGCTATCATTGCTATAATTTTAGTCGTAATTTATATGTTGATAATATATGGAGCACGTTTTGGTTTAACAGCTAATATTTCATTAATTATAAATATTTTATTAATTTTGGCATTATTAGGAGTTTTAGATGCAACTCTTACTTTGCCAGGTCTTGCTGGGATAGCGTTAACTATTGGAATGGCTGTAGATGCTAATGTTCTTATTTTTGAAAGAATAAGAGAAGAATCTAGGGCAGGTAGGTCCAATATTGGAGCTATTGATAATGGATTTAAAGAAGCTTTTAGAACTATTGTAGACGCAAATATAACTACTCTACTAGCAGCAATGATTTTGTTTCAGTTTGGTTCAGGGCCTGTTAAAGGCTTTGCAGTTACATTGGCATTAGGAGTACTAACAACTATGTTTAGTTCTTTATTACTTAGTAGAGGCATTATTTCTATTTGGTATAATAGGTATAAGCCAGATAGTTTAAATATTTAAATTAGGAGATAAAAGACGTGTTAAGATTAATATCTGACAATACAACCGTTAAGTTTATTAGATTAAAAACTTTTTCATTTTCTTTCTCAGCTATTTTATCAGTGTTTGCTATTCTTTCTGTTTTATTTATTGGTTTGAACTTTGGCATTGATTTTAAGGGTGGAATTTTATTAGAAGTTAGGACTGACAATAATATAAGTATTTCTGATATCAGAAGTAAGGTATCTAATTTAAATATTGGAGAAATATCAATTCAAGAGTTCGGATTAAAGTCTGATTACTTAATTAGGGTAGAAAGACAAAATGGGGCAGATAGTGCTCAGCAAACTGCTGTAGATTTATTAAAAGGTTCTTTAAATAATGCATTTAGTGATAATATAGAATATAGACGGCTTGAATATGTAGGACCTACTGTAAGTAAAGATTTAATAACAGATGGTATTATTGCCATATTTTTTGCGATCCTAGCTATGTTGGCATATATATGGTTTAGATTTGAATTTCCATTTGCAATTGGCGCGATTGTTGCTTTATTGCATGATATTATTCTTACTTTAGGAGTATTCTCATTATTAGGTTTGGAATTTAATTTATCTACAGTTGCCGCTATATTATTAATTATTGGGTATTCAATGAATGATACAGTTGTAGTTTATGATAGAATAAGAGAGAATTTAAGAAAATTTAAAAAAATGGAATTAAGAGAATTATTAGATAAAAGCATAAATGAGACATTATCTAGAACTATTAATACTACAATTACAACAATGCTTGCATTGGGAGCTTTATATATAATTGGAGGGCAAATCATATCTGATTTTGCATTTGCTATGTTATGGGGAATAATTGTAGGTACTTATTCATCAATCTTTATTGCATCAACAATTCTTATTTATTTAAATATTAGAAAAACTAAAGAAAGTGAAAGCTAATTTTATATGGATTTAGAATTATATCCCAAAAATAATGCTCCACAGCTTGAAGGATACGGAGAGGGATATATAAAGATTTCTGGTAGTATAATATCTAACACTGTTTTATTGTTATCAGATAAATTTATTGAATTAGGAAAGATTATAAGTGAAGAGCATAAATTAGTTATTAAAGATAATATTATTCAATCAGAACCAGAATTAATAATATATGGATCAATAAAAGGACTTGGCTATAAGTCTGATATGCTAAAATTTCTTAAATCTTTATCTATACCTATAGAAGAGATGCAAATAGCTCCAGCATGTAGAACGTGGTCAGTTCTTATAGGAGATGGTAGAGCTATTTCTGCTATTATTGAACCTGGTTGAATAATCATTTAGATGTTAATATAGATTAAAAATCTTTTAAAACACTTGTCTTTATAATGTTTGATTTTTGGCGGTAAATATACTTTTCCATAATTTTATTTCTTTCATAGCTTTTATTGCAATATTTTTTCTACTGATTTCTTTTTTTTCTTTTTTATTTTTATAATTTTTTATAGTGACCTTGGGTATTATACCATAATTAATATTCATTGGTTGAAATAAATCTTTATCTCTAATAGTCGTTATATGCTTTAAAAGTGAACCTAGTGCAGTAGATATAGGAAGTGCAATAGTTTCTTTATATATTTCTTCATATGCCAAAAATCTACCTGCTAAAAGCCCTATAGCCGCACTCTCTACATATCCTTCGACACCAGTAATTTGTCCAGCAAATCTTATATGTGGTAATTTTTTATGTCTTAATTGTTCATCAAGTATTAAGGGGCTATTAATAAATGTATTTCTATGTAATCCCCCTAATCTGGCAAATTTAGCTTTTTCTAAACCTGGAATAGATCTAAATATTTCTATTTGATCTTTATGTTTCATTTTTGTTTGGAAGCCAACTATATTATATAATGTTGCACTAGCATTGTCTTGCCTCAGTTGTACTACAGCATACGGCTTTATATTACTATGTTTGTTTGAAAGTCCTATTGGTTTCATAGGGCCAAACCTAAGTGTATCTAACCCTCTATTTGCTATAACTTCAATGGGTAAGCATGATTCAAAATAAGGTGTATTTTTTTCCCATTCTTTAAATTCAGTATATTGAGCATTTTTTAATTTACTTACAAACTCTACGTACTCATCTTTATTTAATGGGCAATTTATATAAGCAGCTTCGTCACCCGAGGTTCCAATTTTATCATATCTAGATTGATACCAGGCAATGTTCATATCTATACTCTCTTTATAAATAATAGGTGCTATTGCATCAAAAAATGCTAAGTTATCATTTCCAGTGGATTTTATTATATTTTTAGTAAGACTTTTAGATGTAAGGGGACCAGTAGCTATTATAGTTTTAAAAGAACTCCCAGGTAAATATTTATATTCATTATTTACAATATTTATTAATGGGTGTTGCATTATACTTTTATGAACAGACTTCGAAAATTCATCTCTATCAACTGCTAGTGCTCCTCCTGCAGGAATTTTGGTTTTATCTGCACATTCCATTATTAATGAATTTAGTTCACGCATTTCAGCATGTAATAAACCAACGGCATTATTATTCATGTCATCAGATCTAAATGAGTTTGAACAAACAAGTTCTGCCAAGTTATCTGTTAAATGGGCATCCGTCTGGACTTTTGGCCTCATTTCAAATAAATCAACTTTAAGTCCAAAATTTGCTAATTGCCAGGCTGCTTCGCTACCAGCTAATCCTCCCCCAATTACTATTATTTTTTTCTCTTCATTATGCATAGCTATATCAATCTAATTATTGATGTATTTATTTAAATATTTTCCAGTATAACTATTATTATTTTTAGTTATTTCCTCTGGAGTGCCTTCTGCAATAATATTTCCGCCATTATCACCTCCATCCGGTCCTAAATCTATAATCCAGTCAGAAGATTTTATCACATCAAGATTGTGTTCAATAACAATAACTGTATTCCCTTGATCAACTAAAGTGTTAATAACATATAATAACTTTTTTACATCTTCAAAATGCAGTCCTGTAGTTGGTTCATCTAATATATATAAAGTATTTCCAGTGGCTCTTTTTGAAAGTTCTTTTGATAACTTAATTCTTTGAGCCTCTCCCCCTGAAAGGGTTGTAGCTGCTTGGCCAAGTTTAATGTAATTTAAGCCTACATCTCCAAGTGTTTTTACTTTGTTATAAATACTAGGTATAGCTTTAAAAAATACTTTAGACTCTTCTATACTCATATTAAGAATATCGCTTATATTTTTATTTTTTATAGATATTTCTAATGTCTCTCTGTTATATCTGTTTCCTTCACATACTTCGCATTTAACATATACATCTGGTAAAAAATGCATTTCAATTTTCACAATACCATCGCCTTGACATGATTCACAACGACCACCTTTAACATTAAATGAAAATCTTCCTGGTTTATAACCTCGTATTTTAGAGTTTGTACTTTGAGCAAAATATTCTCGTATTGGAGTAAATGCTCCTGTATATGTAGCGGGATTAGATCTTGGTGTTCTTCCAATTGGTGCTTGATTTATCTCGACAATTTTATCAATGAACTTTATTCCTTTTATATTATTATATTTGCCTGCATTTAAATGCTTTTTATTGTTTATTTCTTTTTCAAGTGCAGGCAGTAATGTATCAATAATTAGAGATGATTTACCACTGCCAGAAACACCAGTAACGCAAACAAAGTTGCCTAGAGGAATTTTTATATTAATATTCTTTAAATTATTAGTATTGGCTCCCTCAAGTTCTAAAAATTTTTTATTAATTGGTTTTCTTCTAACTTTCGGTAAAGTAATTGTATTTCTTCCAGATAAATAATTACCTGTAATACTTTTAGTATTTTTTAATATTTGTTTTGGTGTTCCTTCAGCTATAATGTTTCCACCATTTATGCCTGCGCCTTCGCCTATATCAACTATATAATCAGAAGCTAGCATAGCTTCTTCATCATGTTCGACAACTATAACTGTATTACCTAAATTTCTTAAATTTTTTAAAGTTTCAATTAATTTGATGTTATCTTTTTGGTGTAATCCTATAGATGGTTCATCTAAAACATATAAAATACCTGTTAGCCCTGAGCCAATTTGTGAGGCTAATCTTATTCTTTGGCTTTCTCCACCAGACAAAGTATTTGATTTTCTATTTAAAGTTAAGTAATCAAGGCCAACATCTATCAAAAAAGTTAATCTTAATGATATTTCTTTAATTATAGGTTTAGCAATTTCTTTAAATTGATTAGATAATTTATTTTCAATATTATTTACCCAATTTTGTACGTTCAAAATTGTCATTTCAGATACTTTAGCAATATTATTATTATCAATTTTTACAGATAATGCTTTTTCATTAAGTCTATATCCCTCGCATGTTTGACACTCTTTTATAGATTCATATTTAGAGTATTCATCTCTAAACCATGGGTCTGTAGATTCTAATAATCTTTTTTCTAATGAGGGAATAACTCCTATAAATGGTCTAACTATAGAAACTTTTTCTAAATCATTATAAAAGTCTATAGTTATATTTTTATTTTTATTTCCATATAATATTTGTTCTTTGTGCTCATTTGATAAATCAACCCATTTTTTATTAAGAGACATTCCGTTATATTTAGACAGAGCTTTTAAAGCTTGGTTATAAAAATCTTTTCCTTTTCCAGACCATGGCTTAATTGCACCTTCATTGATAGTTAAATTTTCATCTGGTATAATAAGTTCTTTATCAAAAAAGCTTTGCTCCCCTAATCCATCACATTTGCCGCATGCTCCTACAGGGTTATTAAAAGAAAATAATCTAGGTTCTATATCATCTATTGTGAAGCCTGATTCAGGGCAAGCAAATTTTGCAGAATATACATTTAACGTATTTCTTGTTACATCTTCAACATATAATAGTCCATCTGAGGTATCTAGGCATGTTTCTATACTTTCAGCCAACCTTTGCTTTATCTTATTACTAATGACTAGTCTATCAATAACTACTTCAACATTATTTTTAGTATTTTTATCAATTAATGGTAATTCATTTATTTTATATAATTCGTTGTTTAATTTTATTCTTTGAAAGCCTTTTTTTATAAGTTCTAATATTTCTTTTTTATGTTCGCCTTTTCTATTTCTAACTATTGGTGCCAATAGATATATTTTGCTACCATCATTAACTTTTATTATAGCATCTACCATTTGAGAAATGCTTTGACTGGTAATGGGTTTTCCTGTGGATGGAGAGTAGGCAGTTCCAACTCTAGCGTATAGAAGCCTTAAATAGTCATTTATTTCAGTGACAGTTGAAACTGTGGAACGAGGATTATGAGATACTGATTTTTGATTTATAGCTATTGCAGGAGATAAGCCTTCTATTGAGGTAACCTTTGGCTTCTGCATTAATTCTAGAAATTGTCTAGCATAGGCGGATAAACTCTCAACATATCTTCTTTGTCCTTCTGCATAGATAGTATCAAATGCAAGTGATGACTTACCGCTACCTGATACGCCAGTAAATACTATAAGTTTATTTTTAGGAATGCTTAAATTAATATTATTAAGATTATTTTCATTTGCTCCTAATATTTTTAGAGTACGAGAGTGGTTTATATTTTTATTATTCTTAATCATAAAATAACCTAAATTTAAATATATTTTAATATAAAGCAGTTGTATAAATTTATCGATTGTTGTGTTATATTATATATATAAATTTTATGAAAGGAGCATTTATGTCAGGAAGTGTAAATAAGGTTATTTTAATAGGAAATGTTGGTCAGGATCCTGAAATAAGATCTTTTCAGAGTGGTGGTAAGGTATGTAACTTATCTATTGCTACTAGTGAAAGATGGAGAGACAGAGAAAGTAAGGAGCAAAAAGAAAGAACACAATGGCATAGAGTAGTTGTTTTTAATGAGAATTTAATAAATTTAATAGAACAATATGTAAAAAAAGGTTCTAAATTGTTTATTGAAGGGCAATTAGAAACGAGAAAATGGACAGATTCTTCTGGTGTAGAAAAAT
>Ga0315316_10000660_pt1 | contig 23125 bp, 23 predicted proteins | sample M160m3416metaG_FD_203702 | JGI IMG/M metagenome (GOLD analysis project Ga0315316, IMG submission 203702) | Ammonia-oxidizing marine archaeal communities from Monterey Bay, California, United States - M1 60m 3416 | ecosystem: Environmental > Aquatic > Marine > Intertidal zone | place: USA... | reverse complement strand
TCCCACCCTCTCTTATCTGTTCCTTTAAATATGCAATGCTCAAGCATATGCGCTATGCCATCATTATAAGTTTCTCCACTAGCAGCCTCAACTCTTGAGCCTGCATCAAAAGCCACCATTATATTTGTTAGCCTGCTTGGAACCTTGTTAACTAAGTGCTTCATTTTTCTCCCTAAAAGCATAAAGGGGTGGCACCGAACGGTGCCACCCCAAACTCTACCGACTTCTTTCTTCTATTACAACCTTCTTTCCATATGGGAAAGAAACATCCTTATCTCTCTCACATACCGCCCAAAGCATCCTAGCCTTAGGCTTGTTTGGAAATGGTGCGTATCCATCGGTAAAGATTATCAAGCCATCATAACTAAGCTCATCAACCATCTCAATTACCGGCTCAAAGCATGTTCCGCCACGACCCTTTATCTTGACCTCTTTTGCCTTATGAGTATAAGGCTCTGGCTCTCCATGAATGATTGTATCAAACTGAATAAAATCTGCATGAACATGATCAATCATTCCGTTAAGCTCTGTGGCAAACATAGCTAGCTGGTCATCAGAAACGGAGCCAGACGTATCAAAGGCGACAAGCAACTTGCTTGTATAGTTTCTCTTTGAGCCTGGATTTACATAGCCATATCTTCGATTCGGCCTCATTCTAGTGCTCTTTCTTCCCATCAGAACAAGCTTGTTAATAAACCACCGGACCTCTTTCTTCCAGTTAACTATTGGCTTATTGGCCGCCATAATCTGCTGAACCACGTTTCCATTAATATTGCCCCAGCCCTTCTTCTCTTGCTCCTTAATAGCCTTCTCAGCTATGTTTCTTACCTTTTCCGTTACAATATCGTCATCAAACTCGCCCCACATAGAGTGATCATCAACTGTTCCTCCATCAAGATCATTGAAGTCCTTCCCCTCCTTCTCGCAATCCTTCTTCAACTTTTCATAATACCACTCAGAAGATTGCTCTTTTGGCAAAGAGAATGTTCTCGGATACAGCGCACCATCCGGTAGCCCTTCGATATTTTGATTAATAGATACATCTGCAGCGATATTATAACCCCTGGGGTTATACGCAAAATGCTTGCTTCTGGTAAGATGATGCAAGAGCACGTGAAGAGCTTCATGCTTAAGAACAGCTCTAAGCTCTAAATCAGTTAGGTTTTCTACGAAACCTGGGTTGTAAAACAGCCCTAAGTCTACACGCCTCATAACTCCAACACCCATAGTTGGAAGCTTTTCTGTCTGCACCTTGTTAAGATGCAAAAATACTGTACCATAAAGTGGCTGAAAGCATATCAGTCTGGAAATGGCACTCTCGATTTTATTTTTAGCATTTACATTAGCCATGATATTATCTCCAATTAAATATTTTTATCCTAAAGCAAGGTTAGTGCGCGGGTAGGTCTTACCTACCCGCGCATAATGACTACTGCAAGTAGATACTCTTGAGCCTTTCGCCAACAGTATTATCGCTTTGCCATCCAAGCACAAGCTTCTTAGACTTCTTTCCACCCAAGAGGCCAACCCACATTTGCGAGGCAACATCATTTGGAAGAATCATAAAGAATCGCTTAAGATTATCCTTTTGAAGATCCTTCATCTTATTTGCATTTCGAGAGTTAACCTCAGTGACAACTGATCTTGCCAAAGCAGCGATTACCTCAATGTCATCACAGGCGGATTCGATCTGCTTTTCTGAGTCCTCATAAGAATCAATAACATCTTCTGGAGTAAGCTGAGAAAACTCATTTGTAACAAACTTCTGAAACATAACCGCGATTTCTCTACCAACCCAGCCTTTTGTAATCTGAGTAAGCATAGCCTCATCTTTCTCAAGATTCATTGAGATAATAGAATCAGACAAAGCAACCCAGCTTCTACGAGAAGGATACACCCTTCCCGGCTCAAGGTTTCCAATCGGAGGGTCAAGCAGGTTTTGGTTTCTGTTAATAAACTCAATAACTGCTTTGTGTACATTATTAGTGTGCGCCCAAGCCATCCACTCTTTTGCGTCTGGATCAAAGTCAATATGAAACCATCTATCATGGAGGGCGGGATCAAGCTCCACAACATCGTAATCATCATCAGAGTTTACGGCAGCAACCACTCGCCACCCATCAGGTAACTCTTCGCCATCAAGCCGCCTATCAAGGCAGATTTCAAATACAGCCTGAAGAACATCTTTCGACGCCCTATTAAGCTCATCAAAGAATAGAATTCCATGACTATTTTGATCTCTAGGCCACCACTCTTGCTTTAAAAAGCGAATAATCTTTGCCTCCCGATCTGCGTCAGGAAGCCCCTTAATGTCACCAACTTCACACTGTGAGAGTCTAACATCATAGAACCCATGTTCGATTCCACTATCATCTGATAGCTCATCAACAGTTTGTCTTACGACAGAAGATTTGCCCACACCATGCTTTGCATGGAGCATTACAGACTTATCTTTTGGCATATTCTTCAAAATCATCTTTGTTTGTTCAATATTCATTTATACACCTTCTAGTTTTGATTGTAATAGAATAAAGCGGGCAGTCTGCTCGCTTGACATTGAATAGTGAACAAAAGACAAATATTATTATTTTAAACAAAGGTGGTTTTATATAAGCCTATATCACTCATTAGTTTGTTGCGCACCTTGGGAATTAATAGCAGAACTTATGGTTGATAATCTCTCCTTAGCCTCCTTTAAAGAATTGATTAATGACTGTGCAGATTCGGCACCATCAGTGGCCGCATCATCATCTGGATTTTTTAATGAATTAAGAATATCTTTAACATCTAAAGTTGAGTTAGCCTCTCCTGAAAATGCCCCAAACAGGTTATTAAAACTTCCACTTTGTATAGCAGAAGTAAAAGCCTCCGTTGCTTGATTATTAAGAGTCAAGCCCTCATCTTTTATACCAGCAAGAGTTTCCCCCATACCGTTTAATGATGTAGATATATCTGATAATAACTTAATCATTTCTTGTCTAAATTTTTCACTTTCCATATTTTCTCCTTTACTTTTTTGTTCCAAAAGCATGTGATTCGTCAAGAGAAGATCTTGACACTCTTAAAAAGACAGCCTTATCTTTTAAGTCTGAAATATTACTAACGCCAGCATATGTCATACCAGACCTTATGCCTCCGATAAACTCCTCTATTATAGCTTCTAGCGAGCCTGTAAACTCTATATGGGTAGAGACTCCTTCGGGGCAAGTCCCTGGCTTCAAACCAGTCCCTCTGGAGGCCTGAGCCTCAGACGATGCCATGCCCCTATAGAGCTTAGTCTTGTTGCCGTTTACGGTAACAACCTCACCCGGAGAACAATCTGTTCCTGCTAAAACTCTTCCGCACATAACTAGATCAGCACCAGCAGCAATACTCTTTACCATATCAGACGGGTATCTTATGCCGCCATCTGCAATTATCGAAACATCGCCATGACCTCCCCGCTCCCTTGCCTCATCGCAAAGGGCAACGGACGTTAGCGTCGGAAGCCCATAGCCTGTCATTATTCTAGTTTTACATATAGAGCCGCCACCAATACCAACCCTAACCGCAGAAACACCACAATCTGCTAAGAAAGAAAAGCCATCACCCGTTGCTACATTTCCGGCTATAACAGGCACAGATTCATCAGTAAGTGACAATACCTCTTTAACCATATCGCTCATCAATAATGAGTGTCCATTTGCAATATCTATAGCGATAGCATCTACTTTATTTAGGCCATTTAAAATGTACTCTAACCTGCTTATCTCGCCGGAGCCAACCCCTATTGCCGGTATAATTGGGGCGGGAATAAATTTATTGTCGCGATTTGCCCGCTCAATTCTCATAAGATTTAGTAACTGCTCTTTCTTATCCATAAATCTATGGACAATTCCTGCTCCACCAAGCCTACCTATTGATGCCGCCATCACACTTTCAGTAACCGTATCCATTGGCGATGATACTATTGGCACCTTTAAGTTAATTCCGCAAAAATTTAAACCCGTTGACACAGAAAGTCTTGATTTAACTTCTGAATATGAAGGAACAAGTAGAACATCATCAAAAGATAATAGCTCTCCAGAGTCTCTTATTGTAGAGCAAATATTACTCATATTTAATTTATAGCCTCTTATATTTATTCTCAATTATTATAGCAAACTCTTCATGAGAGTAGCCCATAAGCTTAGAGAGGTTTAGTCTATTATACCAATAATGAGCTATTTCGTGAGATATAATCTCTGCGAATAAAGCATCCGAGTTAAAATATGAAGCGACTATTATATCATTATAATCGCCCGTAGGCTCCCAAAATCCATATATAAAGCTTGAATTAGGATAATACTTAGCCTTAGAAAATCTAATATTGTTATTTAAATCATCAGAGCTTATCTCATAAATAACAATTGAATGATTATGCCCACACCCTGTTACCTCTATGTTATTTGATTTTAAATAATCAAAGATTATATCTGTTGATTTGGATACCGCATAATCAATTATCTCCGCCCTATCAGAAGATTCATTTAAAGAAAAATATTTGTACTTTAACCTAAAATTATTTTTATATCCATCAAAATTATAAATACTATATAACTCTATGCCACCCACCCCACTGTAAGAGTCAGATCTTACAGTGGGGCTGTAAGCTAAGCTAGCTGCCGCTATCAGTATAACCAGAATTCTTTTCCATACTAACAAGCTTTATAACCTCAACTTTTAAGTTTTTGTTTAAAGCTAAGCAGGAAATGTCTGCGGCAGGAACCCTACTGTGAATCCACACTGAGTTATCAACTATATTGACAACTCTAATTTTGTAGACACCATTCTTCTGTAGCTCTTCCATAATAGTACCCTTTCTTCATAAAAGCATCAATATAGAATGATTTTAATTTTGTTTAAACAATCAAAGACCCTCTTCTCTTGATCGCTCAATTTTCCTATTTATCTTCCTAAGAAGCCATGGAAAGTTAGATGCGCTAGGCATAACCCATGGAAGATTATCTGCTGATAGATGTTCAACAAGGTGCTCTACCACTGTTGCATCATCAGTTGTGGCAAACAACAACATCTTTTCTTCTAAAAAAGCAGCCTCTTCTTCTTTTTCACTATTGATGTGAGAATATCTTCTTATACTATAAAGAGAATCTCCGAGTAAATCTACAGCCATCCTCTTCATTCTCTTTGTACCACGTTTAGCGCAATGATTCAATATTTTTTCAGAAAAAACATCATTGTTGATTGAGCTTTTCAATACCTCTAGTCTGATATCAATAGAGCCTTTGCCCCTGGCAATCGAGTCCCACATAAAATTATAAAAAGAACCCCTCTTTGAAGAATTAAGCCCCGCTTTTGACCAAATAGTCTCTATATCCTTCTGATTTGCAATTCTGGACTTAGTAAGTTCTGATAAATAATCATAATCTTTAAATATATAACTAACGTAACGCGCCCTAAGTCTATTCGAGTCTGGCTCAAAGTCTATTGGTATCTTGCCGTAAAGGTTTTTTAAAATATCAAGCGACCAATCATTTTTATCTTTGGATTTTGTGCAGAAATCAACAAGACCTTCTCGAACATCTTTGGATTTAAAATTATTCCATATATATCTAAAAGAATCTTCGCTAATATCACTCTTCCACTTATCAGTCAATTTAGACTGATAGTACCATCCGTGATCTCCCATTGTTAATTCAACAAACATAGCGAAAGTATCCTTATAAAAGTCAGGACTTGGCTTCCACTTTGTTTTAAAAACTACATCTTTAAAAAATTTATCATCATACATAATACAGTTACCTTTTAAAATTAAAAACCAGAGTTCATTCTAGATTCAAACTTAGACGAAATCCACCTATCTTTTAGGTTCCTATTAACCAAAAGAAGCGGCAAGTCTTTCTTTGAAATTTTCTCTATAAGTCTTACAAAGACGCCCCTTGCTATTTCATTTGTCATAGATGAAAGCTTTTTGTATCCAAAGGGCGCAAGGGAGATTCCCACCTCTCTAATATCAGCAGATTTATCCATCAGCATATCATCCAAATGCCCTATCGGGCCAAGCCTTCCGTAGGCCACCTTCCTAACCTTCTTGGACCTATCATTCTTCAAAGCCAATAGTTGTTCAAAAGAGCAGAAAGATGCAGCAACAGTTCTTATATCTGCGCTATTAGACTCAATGAGTCTATCATAATCTCTTAGCGGATTAAACGCCATACTTCTCATGTACCCATCAACAAGCCTTTTGTCTTTCGGGTCATCAAGAATCTTGTCTCCAACGTCCTTATGAACCATAGAGTAATGCGCGATTATCTCAGGGTCAAGCCATCTTATCCTGCCATACCGTCCTCGACCCTCAATCTCCTCCTTAATCTGAGAGCTAAAGCAATAAGCATAAAACTCAGACTTCGAAAGGTTCAAGCCAGCTATCTTGCCAGAACCCTCATCCCACCTATACTCCCCAATTCCTGCCAGCTTATCTAGAACGCTGACAGTGTCTTTATCATCATATTCAACAGACATGTTATTCTTCTCCATTTTTTAAAATAAAACTTTCAATAGAATCTATATTAAATGCAGCAGCGCATCTATGACCACCGCCGCCAAACTTCATTGCAATCTCCGAAACATCCTCTCCATCATCTTTTGACCTTAGCGAAACTCTATACGACTCTCCATTAAAATAATATGCGGCAGCAAAGCTCTCACCTTCTGACAACATGCTGGCAAGTTCTGACTGGAAAAATGGAGTATTTATCATTGGTATGTTGAAATCCAAGATCTTTGCATCAAATTTATTTACCACCAACGAATCTAAAAGGTTCTGCTTATACCTTAATATAGCACAACCCTCTGCCTTTAACTTTTCAAAACCCCAGCTTGCATTTTCACAAGTATGATCTAAATAGAGCATGTCACTTAGATTATCCCAAGTATTAAAATCCTTTGGGTAAGAATCAATTGCAGACAGTATTGATTCAGAATTCGGCAACTCCCACTTCCAAAGATCTCTATCCTCTATGTAAGAAATAAGGGGTGGAACATTGTCATCACCAAATAAATATGCCCAAGCAAGATATGCTCCCGAATGATTCATGTCAAAATTACAGAAGTCTAAATCACCTATATCTTTTTCCGCCGAAAGATGATGGTCTATCAGGACTAATGAGTTGGAGACTTCATTCATCTTTATAAGGCTACCTCTCTTATATGAAAAGTCAACTATAAAAACATCTTTTCCTGAAACGTCAGGAGGCTCTTCTCCATGATTCGCCGGAAAATACTCTATGCTATTCCCATATTTTTTCCAAAAAGACCAAGCTGCCCCAAACCCATCTGGACAGCCCGCGTGATATATAACTATGACATTGTTCTTCATCAATCACACAAACAATGGAGAATATGAAAATGTAACAACACTAACAAATCTGCACATCACTCTAATCCTTTCCTCTACAAACTTAGTTATATCTTCTATTCCAGAGAAGTCTAGAAGCTCTTCATTATAAAACAACTTGTATACACCAACCTCTTGAAGTATATCACACTTATTAATAATAACATCTGTTGAACCAGAAATATTTATAGCGCTTATAAGCCTATTTAAATCCAACCAATTAACCTTTCTTCTTCTTCCTGTCGTAACACCATACTCCTCGCCAACATCTGCAATAGATTTTAAGATGGGATCATTAAGAAGTGTGCTTGGGAATAGCGGATCTTCTCCGCTTCGTGTATCATAAATTTTTGCAGCGCCATACACTCTGTCTATAACTTGAGTGGGAAATCCTATGCTGCAAGCAGAGTATGGCAATGTTTCACTAGAGGTAACATACGGATATATTCCCTTATTTATATCAAGCCATATGCCCTGGGCTCCTTCGCAAAGTATGTTGCCATGAATATTGCCATCCCATATGTGGTCATACTCTAAAACATCTTTTGCAAGAAGTCCGACTCTGGCCGCCTTTGCAGAATAGGCTGGGGCAATCCCTCTTGAGGTTGTTCCTAATTTTTTAGATAGAGTTCTTTTGTCTTCATCAATATGGTTATCGGTAACAATATGTGTATTCGGAGACACCTTAACCAAAGAAGTGTCAAACCCCGCAGAGGATATCATATCTAATTCTTTATAAAAAGACTCGGGGTGCAACACACAGTTGGGACCTATGATTGACTTTATGCCATGAAAAACTCCGCATGGTATAATGTGCGTCTTATAACAGTTATCACCAACATAGATCGTATGACCAGCGTTAGATCCCCCATTCCATCTTGCAACAAAGTCATAATACTTTTTGCCACCAACCTCTCTCGATGCCAGCTGGTTTGTGACCTTCCCCTTCGCCTCATCGCCCCATGCTAATCCAACAACTATATCTGCTCTATCTATCATAGAAAACCCCATAAACATTATATTTTAAAAATGCCAACCTCTGTGCTGGCGACTCTAATTTTACTTGCCCGTTTAAGAAAAGTAATCCCCTCTTTGTGAGAAGATATGGTTGCTGTCAAAAGTATATTATCACCAGCACTAAAGGAGTTTGACTTTGAAGATTTCAAGTACCACTTCCAGCCTCTTTCATCAACAAGCAGCATGGCGCTAGTTGGATATTTAGCATCTTGCTTTGGAGGTATAACCCTTAGAAGTTTGAAAGGCCCAATTTCAGCCCTAACCCCTTCCTCTATCTCAGGCTCATCTAGCATCATTGACTCTATCAAAGACTCTGTCCATGAGTTTATAGAGCCAATCCATTTTTCAGAAAGCGAGTGTGGTCTGTTATTAATAACATCAAACGTAGAAGCGACCCATTCATTGGGCCTATCACCAGTTGCCTTCATTGAGAGCAAAGAGTAGCACATTGGATGAAGTTTTTTTAGATTCTCCTTACCCCTTTGCTCAGCCTCTATTCGCTTAACCCTAGAGATCTTTCTTTTTCTTGTAACTTTTGAATCTTTTTTAAAAATCTTCATAAAAACCTCGCAGTTATGCCACAGCCTAACATAGCGGGCTAATAATAAATATAAACAAATATAACTATATAGACCTAGCTAGAATCAGCCGTGCTAGCCATCAGGTCTTTTACATTGTTTATATTAAAACCTTTATCTGTTCTAAATATAAACTCATATATTACGCCTGTAAGATGATGCTCTTTTGTAAAGCACTGCGTTAAGCCGTCAGATGTTATTGGCTCATCAGTTGTGAACTCTGCCCATCCGTTACTCATCCATTCGTCCATTGTTGACTTTACATCATCAACTTGGTAGGCAAGATGATGAACTCCCCCTGTTCCGCCTCTTGCCTCAACCCAATTATTAACAATAGAATTTGGCGTTCCCTCTGAAACAAATATCTCGGGAGGTATATGGTATTCGTTTCCAGAACCAGGTAGTGTCCAAGCACTGAATACTGAAGAGATAGGAACTCTTTCTGTTGGCGATAAGGCATAGCACATCGCGCAACTGCCATCTTCAAAATCTATTCTAAACTCATCTTCAATTCTATAACCAAATGCATTTATGAAAAAGTCAGAAACTTTCTTTTTATCAGCAACCCTATAGGCTATATGATCCAGTCTCACTTGGAACTTTCTTTCTTTATTCTTCTAAGAAGATTTCTCCTAAAGCCTCTGCTATCAAGCATATGATCCATGACCTCACTTGTTGCGCCATGAGAGTCATGCCTCTGATCATGACTCCAATCTTTCTCTGTCTGCTGTGTATCACCAACCTGTGATGTTCCCGGGTCATTCCCCTTGGAGTGTTTGGCATAAAACTGCAGCTGCCTCTGCTCTAACTCTTCTATTTCATTTGACATACCGCCATGCCCAATGAACCAATTCAGTATTCTTTGATGCTTTGCATTATCGTCTGGATATGGAAGGTATGGTTTTGAGTTAGGGTTTGTAGAAGATGTTCCGCCATTAGGTCCAGAGAACTCACCTTTTAATTTATTTACAATAGGAACATCTTCTCCGTATCTAGCATCTGCAGCCCATGTTTCGCATGGACCTCCCCACCTTATATAATCCCAACCACTACATTCTGTATGCAAGCTTCTGGCGCTGACCCTAAACAAACGCTGTATTTGAATCCCCTTTACATTTGCATCAAGCTTGTTGCCGTCATTTATCCATTCCTCAATCCTATCTTTTATTGCCTTCTCATTGCTTTCTCTTCCAAAGTTTACATCTTCACCGAGTTTTAAACTTGACCAAGCTTGTCTTGCTAAATCACGAGAGTGTCGTTCCGATTTAAAATAATAAAATTTCTTTCCTGTGCCTAGAACTCCAGTGGTACCTTCAGAAGAGCCTCCAGAAGAGCTGCTCATCCTTCCTGATATATAAGTTGGTTTTCGCCAACCCTTGCTTAAATAGTCATAAATTATGTCCACAACACCTGGCTTATTGCTTCCAGCACCCTTTCTGATCGGGAGCATCTGTTTTATCTGCATACCATTCCGACTATCTAAGTCGCAATAATCTGATGAAACTATATTTGGAAGGCCGTCATCACACTCTTCTTTTTCGGGCCAATCGATGACCTTTATCATCTTAGAGTCACTTTGCTTTTTGCAAAGAGAGGCTAGTTGCTCATATGTTATAAAGTTATCAAACCACATACCCTTACTGTGCAAAATAGGCTTTAGACTATCTGAACTTTGAACGCCAACATATGGAGCGCCATTATCAGCCTTAAGTAACATGCCAGAGCATTTATCCTGGCATACATAAAAATAGCCCTTCCACTCTTCTGACACATTTATAATGTTTGGATCGGTCGGACAGGGCTTGCTGCTTTTTGGTATATGCCAACCAAAGTCTTTTGATGCCCTAAACCCTTTTTCGTCTAAAGAGCATTTTGCAACATTTCCCTTCACCGTACACTCAACTTCAATTTGAAGCCCGCCAAGATTTATGCACCAACTTCCGGTTTTCGCTTTAGGCTCGGGGTCACCATGCGGTTCATCAGGCGGGACTTTTTCTCCTGTTGCTACAAAAGCCACCGTAACGAATTGATGCTCCCTGTACATGCTATGACTCTTACCGTTAGCTGCGTCCCATTTTGGGCCAGTAACTTCACCCTGAAGAGTTTTTATTTCATTAACCTTACTACTATTCGGATCATCAGTCTGCAGATTAAGTTCAACTACGACACCTTCTATAATCTTTTTTAGTGACCCAGCTCTATTATTTGCAAGCTGTACATTTCCCATGCTTATCGGAACCCTTGATGCATTTCCTTTTATAAGTATATTTATTTGCCAATTACTAACACCTTTATTTCCGAGCCACTCGGATATCTTTTCGACTATCTTTGCCTTAACTGCTTTAGTTGCAGCTGGCTTAATAATCCACTTTCCCGAATCAAACCTTAGGTCTTCATCATTATCAAGATTAAACCTAACAACAGTGGTGTTGTGTGGGGGATCAGGTGATGCAAACTTATATAAAGCAGAAAGATGACTTGACTTTGTAAGCTCACCTATTCTTTCTAAATCTGATGATAATTTATTTAATAAATCTTTCATTAAAAATCAAACCTATTTTGTATCAAGAAGTTCATTTTATTATAAAACTATTAGCATAATACTTAAAAAGAATCAGCCTAATCAAAGTAGGCGCTCTTCCATTTTATATAAAATTCCTCTACCTGATTAAAATTAAACTTTGGCCCACTATGTCGAAACGAAACCTTTTCCCTTCCAAAGCCCTTGTTTAATATTTCAACACTATGATTGTCAACTTCTCCATTATCATTTTTCGGCCTAAAGTCATGTAGAATTGAATTAGATGATCCACCACCTGCTAGCTTCAAATACTCATCATAATACTTCTTTACGAAGTTACACTCCCCTTGGAACGGACTAAAGGCTTCGCCTGGTAAAACAAAGTATATGCTATAGTTAAATATAGAATTCTTATTAACAGCGAATGACTCTTCGTATAAATCTATTAAAGTCTTCAGAAGCCTCTGCTCTCTATTTAAAGAACCATCCCTTGAGTTCTTTCTTATAATCCTCATTGGCATTGAAAACTCAACAACTGACTGCCCCTGTGAAGATAAGTAAGGCCACTCCTCATACCTAACCGGCTTTTCTTCTCCTAAGCCAACCAACTGCTTAGCATAATGCCCTCCGGATTCTGATGAAGACATTTTTTGCCTCATATATGTAGATGTAATCTTTACCGGACCATTTACATCTGTAGGCCAAGGAGTTGTATCAACCTCCCAGCCAGTATCGTACCCGGCCTCATCAACATTATACGGATTATACTTTAAGGAATACCTATCAAAGCCAGCCTGATTTTGCTTCGGAAAGGCCATTAAAGCGTCCGGCATACACCACCCACTAAAACACGGATCTTCGTTTTTATTAAAAAAACCCTCATAGCACCTCATGTTCTCTGGAACGCCGGTAGATAAAATTAGATTTAAGTTATCGACACCAGACATTTCAAGAAGCCTGTTTCTCGCCCTATGATAATCAGAGCTTACAGTGGAACCTTTTGATGTAACAATTGTTATATCATCATATCCGCTTGAGAAAGAGCTGTAGCTATTAAGCGTCACCTGCTTATCCGAATGCCTATGTTTTCTAACCGGCTGTGCTTTATTAAATATATCATTATCCGGCAGATCATTTGGATCTTTCCACACGGAGGTTGTCAGGTTCGCAAAAGAAACCTGCTTATACGCAACAAGTCTTTTGCTTATCGGATCCCAAACCCGCCTACCGCCCTCTTCCGGTATACATTTTCTTAGCGAGTAGTTTCCGCTTTTTATTTTTATTGAAGAAGAGCCTTCGACGTTTATGATAATATCATTATCAATAATGATAGGTTCATAGCAAACAGGATATATTTTAAATAACGAATCCCTTCCGGTAAACGCTCGCTCTCCGAATGAATCTGTAGAAGCTCCCTGTGAAAGTCTCTCTTTAAAGGTTCGTCCTTCGTATATCAAAACCTCATGAGAATATATCTGCTCAATATCATCATCATCTATACCTATATAGCTTAGATATCTAATCCAATCATGATTAAATAAGAGATCATTTGTCTGACCCTCTACCTCAAGCCACCCTCTTGTTAGGGGGTGAGGCTCTAGCTCAGATATAAGACTGGCTCTTTTTAGCGCAACCTCCTCTTCGGCCTTTCTTATCTTCTCATCCTCTTCTTCTTGGAGAATCCTCGCCTCTTTCATGCGCTTATCATGAATATCTTTTTGAGTTTCAGCCCAGCCCTGTGATGATCTATAGTCAGTCTCCCCTGGTTTAGCTTTTTCGCCCGGTGAAACCGAAATTCTTCCGTCGTCATCCTCTTTTACTTCACCAGATCTTCTTCCCACATACCATTCGCTATTCGGATCGCACAACTCATTGTAATTATCATCATCCTCATCTACAGTATCATCATAAGACCCCGGGCTATCACTATTTTTGCAATACATGGTATACGCAGACACTCCGATATCTCCTAAGAAGTCTGAGTGATTTGGATCACACACCTCTAAGTAATGCCCACCATCATTGTTTGGCGTTATTGTATTTCCACACACAAATTCAAATAACGCATCTTTCTTTCTTTCATGCAGATCTTTTGCCCATTCTTTTGGGATAAGATAAATTAAATCTCCAACCTCAATCCCCCTGGGGTCCCAATCACTTCCGTAAACATGCTGGTTTATATCAACTATGTCCTCTGTAGAATGATCATAGCTTTTTGCCAAACAACTGATGTTATCATCTTTAATAACCTTGTGGTAATAAGGAACTGTCGGCCACGATGGTCCTTCAAACATAAACCACTCTTTATAATTATCTGGAACAGAGTTGCACTCATATGGTTTAGGTAGAACGAAGCCACTGCTGAGCACCGCGAAATCTCCTTTAAAAAATTTCAACGAATCATCTCTAATCTTGCCATCTTCATAAAAGGCGCTGCCAGACACGCTCCTTCCCTTTTCCCACCCTCCATTATAATGGCGCCATAAAGAATAACTTAGATTGTTATCATTCTGATCTATATCAGTCGGCTTTAAGGCATTACTCCTCACCTCATCCGATGATCTTTTTATCATTCCATCATAAAGGTTGGAGCTATTCTTCTCACTATAAACGACCTCGCCAAGCTCATCCTCGCCATCTTCTTCTTGCTCCTCCGACATATCTCTAGGCGCATTAACATCTGGAGTAGAAACTGGTGTTTTCAAATCCTCTTCTGCGTAACTAACCTCATCATTTTGTACGCCAAAGTCATCACCAATCTGATTAAACTCATAAGGCAAAGACATATTTGGTGACAATAAACCAGAAGCATCTTTTTCTAAGCGCTCACCATCTTCACCCTCCTGATACTCGACCAAAACTTCCTCTTCTTCTTCAAGACCTGACGGAAGGTCTGGCCTAAACATAGAGTCTCTTGCTGGAACATGCATTGTCGGCATATCATTATTAGATATATCAATTATTGCGGCAGGAACCTGCGGCTTCTTACTGTACTCCGACATTAATCACGCCTTCTTACGCTTCCAGAACTAAGTCCTTTTGAAATTTCATTAGAAAATATACTCTCTAGCTCAGAAACAAGCCCCTCATCTATTACTGGAGCATCTTTAATAATCGAGATAGATGATGATAAACTTGCCGTTGTAGGCAAATCTCGCGATGAATTATTCAAAGAGACATTTGGCTGCAAATAATTATAATCTATATCTTTATACAGCCTATCAGACAGCCTATCACCTATTGCGTGACCTGCGCTTTCGGCACTTGCCTCGTCAGATAGCGTAGGCGTCTTGTTGCCAGTAATAGCGTCTACAATCGGAGGAGAGTCCCTATGTCGATTCTCATGTCCAGCTGCATCAGAAAGTATTAACAATAATATAATGCCAATAGCACTCTTCATAAAATTAGGGTCAGAAGAAGAACCCTCATATGTATCAATCATATTTGGCCACGCAGCCTTCCAGCTACCAATAGATCCTTTTACGGCAGTTCTAACTGAGTCCAAACATATGGTCATCGAGTCTGGCTTTGAGTCTGGCTTTAAAGTTCCATCGTCATTATATGCATCTTCTGTACTAATAAAAGCAAGAGTGTCTCCTTCGCAATTTGGCTGTATAACTATCTTATTTACCTCAAACCCACCAGCAAACTCTGAACCTATTCCGCTTAAAAGCGTATAAGCCTGACGAATATCCTGCTCGGTTATTGAATCGGGACCTATCATGTTCTTCTCCATCAATATTATAATGATTAATATCTAAATATTTAGCATAAAATTAATAGATAAAAAACAAAAAAGCACAGCGTTTGCTGTGCTTTTTAAAAATTAAAATGTTGATTCTTGAAAGGATAAATATTTATATAAAGATTCCGGACTATCTATTTTAAACTTATCTGGACGCTTTCTCATACCAATTCTTATGAGACTCGACTCTTCTGAATTAAAGTATGGTTCAATGATATTGAAATCAACACCCATTATCGTTCCATCCAAAGTTATAAGCAACGAACTTAATATCTCGTCATCACTCATTAGCTCCTTTGGAAGAGAATTTTTATGTATCGGGTTTTCTAAAAATAAAACTGTTTTTAAATCACTCATCTTCTTTACTCTTATAATGTTCATTAAATCTTTTTTCGGCAACAGATTTTGCCCAATAATGCTCAGAGCCTAGCAGGTAGGATATCATATGAATTGGAGCATTTTTAGCCAACTCATGAGCAACATCCTCATATCTTGTATCCATAAATTGCGTCAAAAGCTCATCATAATTGCTGTACAAATCTTTATTTTTTATTAAAGAAGCCAGACCCAAACATGATGCTGCAGAGCTAGCCTCACTACGCATCTTTCTAGCCTGCTTCTTCGTTAGCAATCCACTGCCTGATAAGGCGGCATAAAAAACACCCCTAGTTTTATGATGAAGAACCTTGCCAAAACAGTGGCTCTCTGTGTACTCAACAAAACCCTCTCCTGATTGAGAAATCCATTCGGAAAGAATAAACGAAGATGTTGCTGATGAATACTGCATAGATGATGCTAATGAAGTACCTATGCTAGACCAACTTCTGGCTCCTGATATTTTGTTTGCACACAAAGCACGATGCGGCTGATGTTCTCCATTAAACCTTCTTCTGTGATCATAGAATAAATCCCAATGCGATGAGCTAATATTTTCTGCAGAAATAAGGTTAGATGATTCATCAATTTCTTTTTTCCACGATGATATATTATATGCTTCGCTTGAATCATTTTTACTTATATAATTAAAGATAACGCTTTTTGACATATCTAAAAGACTAGATGGTGTATCTACAAGATCTAATACGTTAATCAGTAACGAGTCGGCAAAGGCTATATCCTCATCCGAAAGCCTTGACTGGCTGTTTGCAAAAAAATCGTTCAATCCTTTATAAAATAATTCATAATTATTTTGCATGACTAGATATCCATTCAAAAAGCTCTTCTTCGTGTAGGCTAACAACCTTTACCTTCGCAGCTTCGCTGAGGTTATTCCATACCCCGGCAATATTTGAAAGGTCTGAAGATAAAAAATCTGTTGCCAGCATCTTATCTTCTGAAGAATACGAGGAAACTGTATTGTTTATGCCTATTGCTATTAGCCTGTTTCTAATATCCTCTATAGATACAGGTTTTAGCTGAACCACCTCCGGCCCTGTGTCGGCATTTAGTGCATTAAGATTAGATGACATTTTAAAACTCCTATAGTAAAGATGGCGCTATGATCCATCTAGGTAGGAATAGCGCCAAAAATATAAATATTAAAAAATGAAACTATTTATTATCAATATCTCAATCTAATGCGCCAGAAAATATGGAAACCTCTGTTGTTAGAAGTGTTCCGCTAGCAGAAGCGGCATGTTCTAGTGCAGTTCTGACAACCTTAACTGGATCAATAACTCCGTCATCTATCATGGATTTTACGAAATTATTAGTTAAAGCATTAAATCCAGAGTCAACCCCTCCATTCTTTACGGAAGTCATTGGCTCATAATGATCAACCCCTGCGTTGCTAAGAATTTGTTTAAATGGCTCAGTCATTGCGGTTGCCACTATAGAGTAGCCCATCAACTCTTCTTTTGTAAGAGTTAGATTTGGCACATCCTTTAGCATTTTATCTGAAGCATGCAAAAGAGCAGAGCCTCCACCGGGTACAACCCCCTCATCTATCGCTGCCTTTACTGCATTTATAGCATCCTCAACCCTAGCCTTTCTCTCATGGACTTCTGTCTCAGATGCTCCGCCGACTCTTATCATGGCTACACCACCTGTTAGCACAGAGAGTCTTTGTTTGGCAATAATAATATCATGTGGCTCAGTTGCATGCTCCATTTGGGCCTTTATAGACTCAACTCTTTCTGACAGCTCTTCGCCAGAACTATCTCCATCTATAATAGATGTTGACATGTTATTAACAACAACCTTTCTAGATGTACCTAGCCTAGATATATCACAATCACCGAGCCTATCTGTTGTTGTATTAAAAACAGACGTTCCACATGCAACCGCTATGTCGCAGAGAATATCCCTACCCACATCTCCAAACCCAGGCGATTTAATTGGGCATGACATAAGAGATCCCCTTGCTTTATTTAAAAGCAAGGTCTGCAAAACCTCATCCGAATATCCTAACGCCACCAGAAATAGCGGCCTTCCGGATTCAGATGCGGCTTCTAATACAGGCAGAAGCTCTCCGGTCTGCTCTATCTTTCCGTCGTAACAAAGTATAAGTGGGTTGTCAAAATCAACAGTTAGATTTGCCGTATTATTTACAAACCCCTGTGCAAGGTATCCTCTTCCTATCTCGAAGCCCTCTGTGTACTCGACAGAGGTTTTTGAGCCAGTTCCGTCATCAACATAGATTACACCATCATTTCCAACAGACTCTATCACCTCTGATATAAGGTTTCCTAAGGAATCATCATTGTTTGCGGATATTGATGCAACACTTCTCAACGTATCACTATCAACAATCTTTGTTGCAAATTCAGATAATATACCTAGCGCCTCGTCTGTAGCAAAATCTATACCTCTTTTTATAAGAACAGGGTTATAACCGGCCTCAACCATTTTTAACCCATCAGAATAAATAGCTTGTGCTAAAACAGTAGCAGTAGTTGTTCCATCACCAGCCTTACCATTTGTAGCAGACGCAACATATTTAATCAATTGAGCGCCCATATTTTCAGAAGGATTGCTTAGATCTATTGCCTTAGCTACGGTTACACCATCCTTCGTAACCAGTGGAGGACCAACCTCTCTTTCTATAGCAGCATGGCGACCTCTTGGCCCAAGAGTAACCTTTACAGCATTTGCCAACTTATCTATTCCAGACTTAATAGACGCTCTGGCATCTCTGCCAAAAATAATCTCTTTGCTCATAAGAATACCTTTAAAATTAATTTATTGTCGCACATTTGAATAAAAAATTACTCAGTTGTTGCCTCAGTTGTTGCCTCAGTTGTTGCCTCAGTTGTTGCCTCAGTTGTTGTCTCAGTTGTTGTCTCAGTTGTTGTCTCAGCCGCTGCCGGTTCCGCTTCTACCTCACCAGCATTATCAGATGATGATTGCGATGGATCAAAGCTGCATGTTCCAAATGCTGTTGCTACAACGAGAACGCCTCCAACCAATGCAACCTGAACCTTCCACTTCACCAATAACTCTTTTACCTTACCTAGCATAATATGCCTCCTAATTTATTGTATTTTAAATTCTAAAAAGAATAATTCTAAAAAGAATTTGTGTATATCTTACCTATTTTTTTAGATAAATCTAAATTTTTAACAAGAGCCGCCTTCATAGGGTTTGAGCCAGAAAATGGATCTGCACAAACATCGCCCTCTAATGAGGACTCTACCATTATATCCTCCCATATTTCTGGCGGCTTATCTGATATTCCACCACCAAGGGGTTTCTTGTAAGATAATATATTACTCTTTCCCCTAACATAAGACAATGGTTTTCCTTTCGAAAAATATAAAATATACTCCAACCTGTGCCTCCAATGACAACCCATTCCCATTCTAATTTTATCCCAAACTATTATGTTCCTATATATCCATCCAGCATCCAACAATCTCTTCTGCGTTTCAAATATACCATCTTTATTTGAAAAAACATATGCTCTTGATCCATCACTAGATTCATTATACATATTTGAAAAAACATTAGATAGGGAATTCCATGTCATTCTATCATAAAAAGAATCCTTCTTATCTTCAAACAAAAACCTATTGGTTCCATTTTTATTATCAAACGGATATGGAGGATCTGTGATCCACAGATCAACCTTTACGCCTTTATCTTTTATGTAAGAAAACCACTCTTTTATGTCAAGAGAGGTTTCAACTACCTGATTCATATTTTTTCAACCTAACTAATCCATTTTCAATTATAACATAAGAAGAGTGCGAAACCCAATCTCCAGAGTTAACATATGTTTTTATAGATTGCTTATCATCGACCCATATTATAGCCTCGGGACAATGTGCATGACCCATTATAAAAACATCAGCATCCTCATTCCACTTTAGAATATCCCATATTCGCCTAAGCTTTCTTCTCTTTATCTTATAGTTAACATACCATGATGCCAAATTTATCTTAAAAGTCCTTTCGAGCCAGTCATGACAAACTGATATTATCTTCATAAGAAAGTCTAAATTTGCAATACCCTTGTCATATGAATCACCATGCTCTACTCTTATCTTTCTACCTCCGCTTTCAAAGTCATACCTTTTCATAAATTTAATTCCAAATGCATCTTGGCCATCAAATTTAGAAAAACTATTATCATGATTTCCTATTATATATATAATATCTTTTGAATAATCTATTGATTTAAAAAACTCAACTGTTCTATCTGTAAATGATGGTATTTTTATAAAATCAATTATATCACCAGCCAAAATAAGTTGGTCGTACTCCACTGAGTTTAAAAAACTTATCAGCTCATCCTCTTTGCAATACTTCGATCCCAAGTGAAGATCTGATATAACTAATCTAACCACAATCTACTCTTCTCCTTTTTCTTCAGACTCTGTGTTTTTAGATAGTCTTCTTATTCTACCGTTTATCTTTTCTGCAACAAACGGAACTTCTTCTCCAGAGAGTCCCATCGCAAAGAAATAAAACATTGCTTTGCCACCATCAGCTAGAGCCTCCTCCTTGATCTTTATTTTCTCCTTCATTTCCATTATACTTAATACATCTGATAAAACCGAATATGCTGACTCTAGAGTTTCAATATCAGAAATATCATCTATCATATTTTTAAATTCTTTTAATTTTGACATGTCATTTAATCCTATTTTAAAGTATAATGAAAACAAGAGGGCTCTGCCTCACAGCGTTATAGTACTATAAATATAAATTTATTAAAAATAATCAGATAACCAATGAGATTCGTAAAAATACGCTACTAATAATAAATACCTTATTGACTATCTGATTATAGATTTATGGTAAAATTATATGATAAACAATGAACTAAAAGAATTGGAAAAAAATGCAAGAAAAGCAGGCCTTTCTGATTTATATATAGCATCAAAACTTATAAAGTCTGCTGACGGTCTAGAGTTTGATGAATTAGGCACTACAGAAAGAGGCTTTAGGAGGCCAACTGATGTGCCAGAAGGACTCTCTATAGAAAGATGGGACGTTACACAGAATCCAAATCTTATATCAGATATAGAAAAGCTAGAGACTACGACCAAAGACAATTTGGTTGAAATGTTTAAAAGCAACTACAGGGATTTTACAGAAGATGAGTTAAGAAAAGTTTACCCATATATAAAAAGTAAAGGTATTCTTTTCAAATGGATATGCGAACTTAAAAACAAAGAATATGATGACATACCCTGGGAAAAATTGGTCGCTGATGATGCAATAGGAACATTTTCACCAGACAGCACTCATCAAGAAAAGATACTAGCCGAAATAGAATCATTAGAGTTACAAACAGCTCTTGATAACATTGAGCAATATGAAGGAATCATGAATGAAGTATTAGCGTCAGGCATACCCGATGCTAACGGCCAAGACATACTTCAAACTCCTGATGGGAAAGAGCTTCATTCGTACATTACAGACTTTGTTATTGAAAACGGGCTCGTAAATGAATTGGCTGGAGCGGTAACAAATGGTCAAATTGGTGCAGACATTCAAGAAAGAATGCTCCTGAAACTATCAATGCAAGGCGAGGATAGCTCTGCCAGCTTACTTATCTCTGGAGTATCATCTTCATCTGCCGCTTATTTTATGGGAGTATCAGCGGAAGATGGAGAAGATCTTACCGCCGGTGCGATGCCAGGAGTGTATGCCAAAGCAAACCATGACTTTAGAACGCTAAGAAGGTTTTATAAGTTAGACAATGTAATGTCCAAAAGATATCTTCAAGCAGTAGTTGGGGCTCAAAACATAGACTGGGAAGATGATCCGGCTTTTAGACGGATGGCTCTAGAGTGGTGGCAGATTAAAAATGATACAACTCCATATAGAATCTCAGATCTTTCGACTGATCAAGAAGACCAGGTTAGTTATGCCATTTCTGCTTGGAAAAAAGAAATGGAGCTTAAGTATGGGATGGCAAAGGAATTTGAAGCACCCGAGGAAAACTGGCCGCAACGATTGTTAAGTCAGGATATTACTGGGGGCGAATATTATGACAACAACATTGGAGTCTGGAACAATCAATGGCCGTACTATAACCATATAAGTCAAGTAAGCGAAGGGATGGATACATGGGAACTCTTAGAGCTTCAATCAATAGAGGGTCTAAACCTAACTCCATCTGCAGAATTGCACCCATCTTTAAATATGCCGATACCATGGCATACAAGAGAAATAGGATACTACCTAGACGGTGATGAATTTAGGCTATGGGTACCTCCTGAGTCTAGCACTCTTAATTACACAAGGCCTTCTGTTGGAACTGTTTATGGCGCAATACATGGTGCAACGGCAAATGATGAAATACAATTCGAATCTGGCTCTAAAGAATGGAACGCCGCGCTTGACTCCGGCAGCTATTTAGATGAAAGTGTATATGGATATGCTGTTCCTTCAAATATTCCTGGATCTATGCCGAAGTGGGTAGCGGAAATGCTTATAGCAGGCAAAGAGTCTGATCTTCCAAAAACAAACCTTTTGAGGCAATCAACAGGTATAGAGTATTTATATGAAACTTATGGAATAGACGATGAGAACAAGTTGTATAACTATTATCCGGACAGCTCATCTGCTGGGAACGGAAACCTTTCCGAATACAGAATAAATTTATCAGAATATCAATATAGTGCGGATGACCCATCAACTTTTGCTGGAGAATACCTGCCACATGGTACAACTTTAGATTTAGAAGTGATGGCCCCAGGAGCTAGAAGGGGCGAACACATCTTAGATGGAGGGAAAACAGCCTCTTATGAAGTCGAAACAGATGCTGAGGGACTCCCTGTTTATCCAAATATAAATTCAAATTATGTCGGTGAAACAAGATTAAAAAGATCTGATGATCCGCTATTCTGGCATTTATTAGAAACCCAGTATCCAGAAGCATATAAGCAAATACTATCTGGAGAGGAGTCGGAGTTTGGTTGGGTTGAAAGCGAGCCAGTAAAGAAGGCTCTTCTTTTAATACAAGAATCTAGAAAATACTACCACATCAACCCCTATGATAAAGACGAAACACCCTGGGGGGCATGGGTACATCATCCATCTGAAATAGATAATGAGATAAAGACCTTTAATCCAAAGGCAGGATATAGAGGTGAGCCTCTAAAAAGAACGGCACCAGAGTCCACATACGGTGGAGCCTTGTGGGACGGAGGGTCACTACTAATAAGCAGGCCCAACCCCCGCGAGCGCACGATGCGTCACAAAGTTGATGATCATAAGCCTGGTAATAAAAATAAGAAGTCGTCAAAAAGAAATAATGTTATAAAAAATGCAGATGGAGCACATAGTGTGCATGAAGTGTTGCGCCTTCCAGACCCAGACAAGGAGAGTCTTATAGAGAACCCATCAGGCTCTGCTGATTGGCGCATGCCCCCTCCTGACGGATATCAATCAAGAAGCCCACTATGGAGGCTATACAATAATCCCTCAAACCGAAG
>Ga0315316_10000659_pt1 | contig 23153 bp, 24 predicted proteins | sample M160m3416metaG_FD_203702 | JGI IMG/M metagenome (GOLD analysis project Ga0315316, IMG submission 203702) | Ammonia-oxidizing marine archaeal communities from Monterey Bay, California, United States - M1 60m 3416 | ecosystem: Environmental > Aquatic > Marine > Intertidal zone | place: USA... | reverse complement strand
TCAGTTAGAAGAGTAACAAACATCAACAAGGTTTTTTAGAATAAAAAAAAAGAAATTTCTATGTTTGATGGAAAAACTGTTCTTATAACAGGTGGTACAGGTTCTTTAGGAACTGCCCTAACTCAACGATTACTTGCAGATAATGTAAAACAGATTAGAATTTTTAGTAGAAATGAACTGAAACAGATTGAAATGGAATCAAAATTTCATGATGAGCGTTTGAGATTTTTGGTTGGCGATATCAGAGAACTCCCAAGATTGATTAGGGCTACTGAAGATGTTGATTATGTATTTCATGCAGCAGCCTTAAAACATGTTCCAAAAATTGAATATAATCCATTTGAAGCAATAAAAACTAATGTAAACGGTTCTCAAAATGTTATAGATGCATGTTTACAAAATAATGTTGAAAAAGCTATTTGTATTGGAACTGATAAAGCAGTTTCACCACTAAATACATACGGTGCAACAAAATTATTAATGGAAAAACTTTTTGTGACAGCTCAACGTTATTCTAATCCTAAAAAACATCGTACAACTTTTTCTGCAGTCAGATATGGAAATGTCTTTGGAAGTAGTGGTTCAGTAATTCCAAAATTTATTGAACAGGTAAAAAATAATCAAAAAATTACTATGACAGATCCAGAAATGACACGATTCAATATTACTATGAATGATGCTTTAGATTTTATTCTTAAATCAACATCTCATGCAAAAGGAACTGAAATCTTTGTTCCAAAATTAAAGTCATATGTTTTATCAGATATTAAAAATGCATTAAATCAACTAATGAGTGATACTGGTTCTGAATCAATAGGTATTAGACCAGGTGAAAAACTGCATGAAAGTTTAATTAATGAAGACGAAATTTCTCATTCATATGAATATGAAGATATGTACATGATTATTGATCCACAATATAATCACAAAGAATTAGAAAATATTTATCCTAAAATAAAAAAAATAAATGAAATGAGAAAATATTCATCTGATCTTGCAGAAAAATTATCAATTTCAGACATAAAAGAACTAATCCAAAATTCAGGATTCTTATAATCATTTTAAATATTATTGATAGATATGGTAGCTAGATGAAAATTAACATCGGTCCCAGTTCATTATTAAAAAATACTCCTTCATCATTAGAAATTAATGGTGACCCATACATTTTACATCAAACTGATGGAACGCCTATTCTTTATAGTGCAATTTGTCCCCATCAACACAATATTGTTAATGAATTTCATGAAGAATTGTGGAAATGTCCTAGTCATGATTGGACATTTGAGCCCGAAACAGGAAAATCAATTAATGCCCCTCAAGAATGTTTATCAAAATTTGTTGTAGAAGAAATTAACGATTCATTATTTGTAACTTTTCCGGATAAAACTAATAGAACTATCAATCAGCTATCTGGAGAGAAAATTGCGCCAAAAATTACAGTTGTTGGTAATGCAGCATTATTAATGGAATGGAATTCATTAAATCTGTTATTTGATCCATGGATTGAAGGTCCAGCTACGCATGGTTCATGGATAATTTATCCTCCTTCTAATGTGAAAGTCGATGATCTACCGAAAATAGACGCAATATTCATTTCACATGAACACTCAGATCATCTTCATGAATTTTCGTTGTCAAAATTTGATAAAAACACTCCAATATTTGTGCCAGATGTAGACAATAATAGATTGACATTTAGATTAAAAAAACTTGGATTTACTAACATTACTTCTTTACATTCAGGAAACTCTCATCAGATTACTGATGAAGTACAAATTACATCATTTAATTCTGGTAGTGTTTGGTCAGATAATATTTTTTATTTACAATTAGGAAATTTTTCAATTTTAAATGTTAATGATGCGGGTTTTAATTGGAGACTCAAAAATTTAATTGAATCAGTTGATTTACTATGTATACAATTTTCTCCTGCTAGCGGTTTTCCTGCAACATGGAATCATCTTGATGAAGATTCAAAGATGGAAATTATGAATTCAAGAAATCAAGGCATGTTACGAATGATAAAACAAATTAATGATATAATGCATCCTACATTCATTTTGCCTTTTGCTAATTTCAATAGTTTGTATCTTCCAGAGCATGAAAAATATCTAAAATCGCAACCAAAGAATACTCCACACGATGTTGCCACTATGTTTGAAAAAGATGATGTTAAAATTTTAGAATTATTGCCTGGAGAAAAGTGGGATGGAAAAACTAATTCTTTTATTACTAATTCGAATAGAGAATCTTTCTATGCAAATAATTACATGTTAAATTACTTATCTGATTCTAAAATACATAATGAAAATGAAAAATTTATTCCGAAAAATTTTGATCTCAAATTAATTGATATTCAAAAATATTTTGAAGAATTTGGTAATTCCAAAATTGTGGAAGATATTGGAGAATATGTAATTAGATTGATTGCAGAACAAGAACATAAAAAAATTGATTGTTTAATTGAGTTTAATCAAGGCAGAGTGAATTGTTCCAAATATGAGGATGGTAAAAAATTTCATATGAAGATGTGGTGCCCCGGAGGTATAGTTCAACATATAATTGAAAATGATCTTTCATGGGATGAAGTTCAATCAGGTTATTGGGCAAATTATGATAGAAATCCAGATACATACAATATCGCACTTTGGAAACTATTTCATGCACCATGGCAAGCAAGACCAAATTATAGAAATAATTATGGAAATCAATCAATAGGCATTCTTGATAAAAAAAGTGCTATAGCAGATATTATCGAAAATGGTGATAAAAGAATAATTGAAACATTAGAAAAATTTGGACTTTACTGTGCCGGATGTGAAGCATCAGTGGGAGAAACAATAGAAGATGGATGTTCAGTACATGGTTTAACGGATACACAGACTAGCGAACTTATTAAAGAATTGAAGTCATTGCAAAAAAAAGAATAATAAATTATTGTAAATCTCTAACTAATTCAAATGCTTCTGCTGCTTTAGAACCTGAAACAGAACCCCATCTTTTTGCTATAGCATCTAATGCTTCAGGTGATCGGGGATGAGGAAATTTTCTAAGTTCATTTTTGTATGCTTTTATTGCTTTGATTTTGTAAGACAATTCTTTGTTTATGTCAATAAAAATATTGGGTGAAAAAGTATCACCAAAGTTCCATTCTGACGAGGATGGAACTTCAAAACAAATTACTTTTTTTACTTTTTGGTTGGTAGTTGGCCTAGTTGCAGTAATTGTTGCATTAAAAATTGCTCGATGATCAACATTGATATCATTTTTTGTGTGAGTGTAGATAATTTCCGGTTTAAATTCTTGAATAAGTTTTTCAATTGTTTTTGTAATTTCTAAATTTGAAATTGTATCCATTTCATTATCAGGAAATTCAAAAAATTCTATATTTTTTATGCCCAATATAGTTAGGGCTTTTTTTGCATCTAGTCGTAATTTATTAATTTGATTTTTCATCTTTTTTGTCAAAGCACCGTCAATTTTGTATTTTGGATCATTCAAATATTCATCAGAACGTCTAGCAAATATCCCAGTTGCCAAAAAAGCTACCTTAATGTTATTTTTTTGTGAGGATAATTTTTTTAATGTTCCACCCATTCCTAAAACCTCATCATCAGGATGTGCAACTAGTACTAAAATTTTCATTCGATATCTACCTCTACACTTAATTTATTTTTCATAAGTCTTGCACTTTTAAAGATTATTTTATGTTTACCTACATTCATGAATGCGTTTGGGTATGGATCTTCCAGCATTCGAATGAAATTATAAAGATATTTTTTAGAATGATTTAAAGATTTGAGTTCACTATCGGATGGTTTTCTTCGTTTGTAAGTTGAACTCGAACCCTTTTGTTTATATGAATTAAAATTACCTGAGATAATTTTTCCAAGTATTTCTAAATCATTTTTTTTCATTCGTTCAAAAATATCAGAAAGATTTCCTTTCAATGAAAGATCTTTTTTGATAATAATATCACCACCATCTAATTTTTCATTCATAAAAAATGCAGTAGTCTTTGTTTTTTCTATTCCACGAATAATTTGATTTTGGAGTGGACTTCCTCCACGAAATTTTGGTAGATTGGCTTCATGAAAGCAAACACAACTATAATTTTCAAAAATTTCTTTTGGTACTATCCATGACCAATCTGGGAAAAAAATAAATTTTGGATTTAGCTTTTGAATATTTTTATAAGTTAATTGTTTTGGTGATTTTATTAAATAGAAATTATTGTATTTTTTATTTATTATTTCGAATAATTCTAATGACCATTTTCTATATCCACAAAATACGTAATTCAATAAATTGATAGATAACTTACATCATTTAAAATTTTAACTTATTGTTACTTAGAATCTAAGTTAAGATAATGTTAAATCATTAATAGTGAACGTAAAGTTATGAGTGAATCTGAAAAAATAAAGTATAAGTTTTTAAAAAAAAGGAAATATGTGCTAGGAGATTATAGTATTGTTCCTCTAAGAAATGACGATATATTAAAAATAAAAACCTGGAGAAACGATCAGATTGATATTTTAAGACAGAAAAATTTGCTAAGTGATTCACAACAAAAAGAATATTATCATAATTTAATAGAGAACTCGTTCTATGTCTCAAAACCTTCTGAAATATTATTTAGTTTTCTAGTTAATCATGAATGTGTCGGATATGGAGGATTAGTTCATATAGATTGGTTAAAAGAGAAAGGAGAAATATCATTCATTAACGATACAATAAGAGCATCTAATGACGAGTTATATCGTTCAGATTTTACAAAGTTTACTTCTTTATTATTTGAGATTATATTTTCTGAATTAAAATTTGAAAAAGTAACTACGGAAACATATGGAATTAGGAGAAATACGCTAAAATTATTAGATGAATTAGGTTTTAAATTAAATCATGTTAAAGGAAACAATGTTCAAATTAATAATAAAAAATATGACTCATTTTTTCACGAATATTCTAATTAATGAATAGATAGATAGTGTTATTTTCAGGAAAATTTTGTTATGAATGTGGACAAATCCCATGTTAATCTAGGCAAAGATGTCGAGATAGGCGATAACTGTGTTTTTGATAAAATGAAATCATCGTCTTCTCAAGGTTTGATAAAATTTGGAGACTATTCCAAAATTCATGAAAATTGTCAATTCTACGTTTCTGGTGAAGAATTTGTTACGGGGGATTATTGTACAATTCATAAAAATACCTATGTTAACGGTTACAAATCATGTCATATCGGGCATAATGCATGGGTCGGTCAAAACTCGATAATTAATTCAACTGATGAATTAAAAATTGGAAATAATTGCGGTATTGGTGCATATTCAAAAATTTGGACTCATGCAGCTTGGGGAGATGTTGTTGAAGGTTGTAGATTATTGGTAGGAATGCCAGATATGAAATGTAAATCGGGTTCTGTTAAAATCGGTGATGATTTTTGGGGAGTGGGTCAAATAACAATTAGCCCAGGAGTTACAATTGGGAACAAAGTTATTGCTTTAACAAATTCACTTGTAACTAAAGATATTCCAGATAATACAGTTGTAGCTGGTATTCCGGCAAAGCCAATATCTCTTGATGGTGATGTTCGAGCCTACAAACAACTGAATTCGTCTGAAAAATATGATTTAATGAAAAAATTCGCTAGTGATTTTTCCAAAACATATGATGTCAATATTGAAGCTGATGATAAATTAAAAAAAATCTTGATAGCAGATAAACAGTTAATCATTAATTGTTCTGAGAAAAACTGTGAAGTTAATAATGAGAGTTCATTGTTCGATGTTTTTAAAAGAACATATACTAAGAAACATAAAAAAATAGAAGTGGATTTTATGAGATTTGTATTGGATTATAAAATAGGATTTGTTCCGCAATGAAAGCATACATTGTAGCAGAAATTGCATCCAATTGGGAAGGCAAAGTTTCAGTTGGTAAAAAATTGATTCATGAAGCAAAATTATCTGGTGCAAATGCTGTAAAATTTCAGATGTGGAGAGCATCAGATTTGTATGTTGGACATCCAGATTGGAAAATAATTAAAAAATCTGAATTGACTTTTGAAAAAGCAAAAATATTAAAAAAATTTGCGGATAAGGAAGGTATAGAATTTTTTTGCAGTGCATTTTATCCAGATGCAGTAAATTTTCTAGAATCAATAGGTGTTAAAAAATTTAAAATTGCATCACGAACATGTTTATTTTCTGACCCATTATCTAATGAGACTATTGATGAAATTGGACGGACAAAAAAACCTACTATCATAAGTATGGGAATGGGTGGAAATAAATCAAAAATAAATAAAAAATTAAAAAATAATAAAATTTTGTTCTGCTATTGTATATCAGAATATCCCACTAATTTCAATAAAATCAATTGGAAAGAAATAAAAAAATTTAATGGTTTTTCGGATCATACATTAGGAATTACTGCACCAGTAGTTTTTGCAGTATTGAAAAAACAACTGAAAACAAAAGAAATTTTTATTGAAAAACATGTTAAATTAAAAAATTCAAAAGGACCTGATGCAAGTTCTTCAATAGATACCAATGAATTAAAATTATTAGTTACACAAATTAGAAAAATAGAAAAAACTAAACTTTAATTTGCAAATTTATTAACAGAATCAACAACCCTATCTATATCAGAATTTGAAAGATTTGGATGCATAGGTAATGAAACTATAGTTTTTCCCATTTGTTCAGTGATTGGTAATTTAACTTTATTTTTGTATAGAGACATTTGGTGAACTGGTTTATAGTGAATGCCAACTTGAATGTTATTGTCAGTCATACTTTTTATGAATTGATTACGATTTTTTACAAGAATCCAATAAAGATGATAAGAACAACCATCAATAAATGGCATTTTAGTTTCAAGATTGATACGTTTTTGGTATTGTTTAGCAATTTTTTTTCTTATTGAATTCATTTTATCTAATTTTTTTAGTTGAATCAAACCTATACCAGCAGAAAATTCATTCATGTAATAATTATCAGCCAATTCTTTCACATCATAAAACATACCTTTTCTAGAAGTAATTCCACACCAACGCCTAGATTCTAAAATTTTTCTAGATTTTTTATAATCTGAATTATTTAATGCTATTAAACCACCAGTAGGCATTGCAAGATTTTTTACAGGATGAAAACTAAAGCAAACAAAATCTCCATGATAACCAATTCGTTTATTTTTAAAAACTGATCCTGCAGCATGTGCTGCATCTTCAACTAGAGTTAATTTATGATTTTTACATATTTCCATTATTTGTTTTAAATTGCAAGGAATTCCTCCAAAATGTACGGGTAGAATGGCCGTAGTCTTCTTTGTGACTGATTTTTCTAATTTTTCAGTTGACATACAACCAGTGTTTGGGTCAACATCAACAAATACAGGATTGCCTTGATTAAATTTTATAGCGTTTACTGTAGATACAAAAGTTAAAGATGGTACAATAACATCTTTATTTTTTATATCAATTAAAGATAATGCTAAGTTTAATGCAGCAGTTCCACTATTTACTGCTATACAGTCTTTTGAATTTACAAAATTTTTAAATTTTTGTTCAAAGACACTTACAGAGTTTATTCCTGCACCTGAAGCCCAAAAATGACTATGAAGTGTTTTTTTTAAAGATTTTTCTTCTTCTAATCCAACAGATGGATCAAACATTTTGATTAGTTTTTTCATTTTGATCAATAATTAATTTTTAAAATTCCTATCTTGCTGCAATGATTTTAACATTCCTTCATTTGAAAATATGTGTTGATTAATTTTAATTAATTCAGGATTACGTGATAATAACTTCATTATATCATTAATTAGTATTGGATTCTTATTAATTTGTGATATAATTTGTTTTATTAATTCCAAGTCTTCTTTATGATCCAATGTAATTCGAATATGACTTAGATCTTTAGTATTTTCTAAGTTACCTATTTTCAAGTTAATTTTTTCATTTCGTATAAATGGAGTAACATGTTCTCTTTCAGAAGAAAGTTTAGCATTTTTCCAAGTTTTTTCTAATATTTCAAAGGAAAAAATTTCAACATCTGTACCAATTGGATAAGTCCGTTTAAGGGTATTTGTGACATAGTCATAATTTTTTGTATTGTATTTTTGAATAACCTGATCCACAATTTCAGGATCAATTAAAGGGCAGTCAGCAGTTATTCGTATTATATTATCAATTTGGAATTTTTTTGCACAATTATAATATCTGTCTAGAACATCATTTGAACTTCCACGAAAACATTTTACATTCATTTCTTTGGAAATTTCTTCTATAACATCGTCCTCATCTAGATCTGTTGTTGCAATAATTATTTCATCTATAAATTTTGAAAAAGAAAGTTGGTTTTTAACGAAATGTAATGTAGAAGATTCATCATTTAATTTCATGAGTGTTTTTCCAGGTAGTCTTGATGAGCCCATACGAGCTTGAATAATACAGCCGTTCATGTTATGATTTTTTCTCTATTAATTTAGGCATTACTACAAGAGTTTCAGTATGATATTGATTAATAGATTAAATTAATTATTATGATTTTTTTGTTACTATATGAATGAAAAAAGAGTAAAGAATTTTCTCAGTTCAGCATACCATCGATTTGCAAAACGTGGAATATCAGGCATCACTGCATCATCAAGAGTTCTTCCTAATTTTATTATTATTGGAACGGTTAGAAGTGGATCAACGTCACTTTATTATAATATTTGTGAACATCCATCCATACTTTCAGCTGATTATGATGAAATTGGATTTTTTGATAGTAATTATCAATTGGGAATTAACTGGTATCGTTCAATGTTTCCTACTCAAAAAAAAATGGCTGAATTAAAGGAAAAAACTGGATTTGCAATTACTGGTGAAGATACACCATTTTATTTTTGGAAAAAGGAAGCTGCTAAAAGAGTTTTAGAAGATTTACCAGATGTAAAAATAATTGCAATTTTTAGAAATCCGATAGATAGAGCCTATTCAAATTATAATTTAGGGGTAAGAGCAAATACAGAAAATTTAACATTTGAAGATGCAATTGATGAGGAAATAAGATTTTTAGAGGAACACACGTTCCGGGAAAGTATAGATAGAAAGAGATCATATATTACAAAAGGAATTTATGAAAAACAGATTAGTTTATGGTTTGAAATTTTTTCAAAAGAACAGATTCATATTTTATCAACAGAAGATATGAAAAATAATCCACAAGATACATTAAGAAAAATTTTTCAATTTTTAGAAATTCCAGAATATACTATTAAAAATCCACAAAACCAAAAATTAGGGAAATATGAAAAAATGAATGAACAAACTAGAAAACGATTGTTTAATTTTTACAAACCATATAACGAAAAATTTTTTCAAATTATTAATCAAAAATTTGATTGGGAAAATTAATTTACATAATCAGATACACGTTTTTCAGTATCTGCAAACATTACACCGACTGTTCTAAGTAAAGTAACATCATTTTTATTACAAAAATCAATTAGTGATTCTAAATATATTGGAAAATTTTTAGGATCATCTTTTGATTTAAGCATTGAAGAATATAGATCGTCATGATCTAGCATTACAATTTTTTCTTTACCTAATGATTCGCTAATTTCCCGAATATTTTGAACTCCAAGAGGACTTTCAATTTTTGGAACAGGTACGATATGTTTAGGTAAATATTTCATGAATTCAGAAAGAATTTCTTTTGAATCAACATTTGAAATTGCAAAATATTTGATATTTGAATAATTTTCAAGAATTGGCTTTATTTGGTCCATAGAATATCGGTTGTTAGGAGGTTTTGTTCGATTTTTTGGTAAATCAACAAAAATTTTTCGATTTGGATGTTTTTTAAGAATATCTTCTAAGGTTTCAAGATCATTAATCCATGCAAGATTTATTCTAAAAATAACGTCATCTGGTAAATTCATATCATAATTTGTTAGATTTTGTGAGACGATCAACATGTTTATCACTTTTCCATTTCGCTAATTATTATTTCTAATGATTCTTCTGAAATAATATGTTCTTTGTGAGTATCATCCAAAAATATATCAAAATAACCAGTTTCCATATTGTTAACAGTATTTTTGATATTTTCTTCATATGCATCAAAGTTAGTACCTGAAAAACAGCATGGATCATATTTATTGAAAATTTGTATGAATTTTCTATCTTGTCCAGTAGATGCCATTACATAGAGATCTAAATAATTAGCTAATTCATACAAATCAGAAGTATGTTGTTCATAATCACCAACATTTTCTGGACTATTTCGCAAAAACATAGGATATGAACCTGCTACAGAATAACTTTGTGTTATACGTTCATCAATTGCAGGAGCAATTGTTGCAGTCCAACCACCTCCCGAAATACCAACCATATAATAAGAATTAAAATCATAATGATTATCAAAATAATTTATCACTACAACTATTGGTTCAACAAAAAATTTAATTGGACTAAAAGATTCACTTTCTAAAAATTCTAATTGATTATGAGATTCAAGTTTTAATTTACCAATGTTTGATAGATCTACTACAGGTTGGGAATTCATTCCTTTCAAAGGCATAGAAAAGGCTACAACTGAATAATTTTTTTCTAAGAAAAATTCTATTATATTTTTTCCTTCAAAAAAACCACCACTATGACCTTGATGATATATGATCAATTTTCCATTTGGGCTTAAGGGAGTAAAATGATATACTATTGAATTTACATCATATTCCATTTCAATTAAAAATTTATCAATTTTATTTAGATTTTTTAAATCATTATATCGTACATCGATTATGTTATTTTCAATTTTTATAGACTCAGATTCTGGAAGATTATTTTGTTTCCAGATATAATTGATTAAATTATTTTTTATTTCTAATTTTGATGACTTATCAGTTACATGAATTAAAGAATTAACATCAATTTCATGAATTGAATTTTTAGAATTATTATTTTCATTTTGTTCAAGTATAAAGAATCCAGAAATACATACAAAGGCAATAAAAATTGCCATAATACATACAATTTTTAAATTCATATGAAGATAATCATATTTTTTCATTTAAAAGATACTAATGAAAGAAATCTAATCTAACGATTATTTTTTATCCAAACTCGTACCATGTATCTTTTTTTATCAGATTCCATATAGTCTTCAAAACTTGTTCTTCCATGAATAATTCGATGATTATTAAAAAATGTCATGTCATATTGAGAAAGATCATAACTCACCGAAAAATTTTCATCATGAATGGCGTTATCCAATTGGTCTAAAACATGATTTTGTTCAGAAGATAATGGCTGTTTTACGATTTTTTGTCCATCATCAATATAATTTCGAAGATATCTAAACTTTAGCTCATTATCTTCATACTTGAATATCGGTTCAAATGTTGTAGGAGATTCATTTTTCTGGAATTCATTTCTTTTATCAAAATGAAATTTTTTGTAGAGCAATTTTAAAAAATCTGGATTTAATTTTAAAATTTGATTGTGTATTGTGTATGCACTAACAAATTTACTTATTCCACCAATCTTTGCGGGTCTAATACATAAAAGTCCAACAAAATCTGGAACTTTACTCCATTGAGGACTATCTGTGTGAAAAGAACCACCTTCTTTTGTTTGATGATATCTCCCACCTGTTTTCATAGATTTACCTTCATCCGTAATTGTAACAAATTTTTCGTTTTTGATATTTTGAACATATAATTGACCAAAACAAGTTGAGATTATTCTAAAAATTTCTTTTACATTTTCATTAGAAAAATTTTCTAAACAAGATCCATCTAAAATAAAAAATCCATTTCCTTGAATTAAATATGATTCTTTTAATTTTAAAATTTCATATTCTAAAATAGGAAAATCATTAATTTTGGAGGATTGAAGATTGTCTTTTTTCTTATCTAATTCTAAAATACTATCATGTGATAATTTTATTAAAAAACTATCAGTATGTTCGTCTAATGATTTTTTCCAAGCTAAATTATCATCAGAAATTAAATTTTGAAGAATTTCCATATATCTCCGTTTAATTTACATCACGTATATTATCCTTAAGAAGTAATTCTCATATAACAATAAACAAAAATACTTTTGTGAAAAAAAATTTAATCTTAATTTGTATTGATGGATGCAGACTAGATTTTGCTGAAAAATCAGAGATTTTTAAAAATTCATTACCTGGAACGAATTTTTTTTCTCAATCAATTACTTATGCTCCATACACAAATTCTTCAATTTATGCAGTAATTAGTGGAACATACGGAAATAGAAATGGTTGTTTTAGTTATTGGCATTCATCGCGGTTTAAACATAATAATTTTTTAACACTTACAGAATATTTGCATAAAAATAATTATTACACACATGCAGATGTTCATTCAGATTTAGTCTTACCAAAAATTGGATTTGATGATTATAACATATATGACGAAAATGATGTTGATTTGTCTACAAGGCATTCAAATTTAATAAAAAATATTAAAAATAAATCAGAGACAAAGCCATTTTTTCTTTATTTACACTATGAAAGTATTCATACAACAATTAAAAATGAAGTTTTAAGGAAATTTACAAATTTTAGTCAAGAGTACTTTGATAATAAAGATAAGAATTTCGAGAGATATTCTAAATTATTTTCTAATGCAGAAAAATATCTTAAAAATATTTTTTCAGCTATAACTGATGAAGAATTATTAGATTCTACAGACATACTTGTAATTTCTGATCATGGAATTAGTATTGGGGAAAAATTTGGAGAACGTGCATACGGTGCGTTTTGTTATGATTATACGATTAGAACTTTTGGATTGTATATCACATCTGATTTTGAAACAAAAGAAATTATGCAACAAATCAGACATGTAGATTTTATGCCAACAATCTTAGAAAAATTTAATATTTCATTAGATACAGATTTTGAGGAATTAAATGGAAGATCACTTCTACCATTATTGAAAAATCAATCCATGGAGGAAATAATTTCATATACAGAAACAGCAAATCCATTAAAAGAATCAGCACCTCCAAAAAAACCTAATACAAAATGTGTTAGAACTTCCGAATGGAAATTAATTTTTAATGAATATGATAATTCTAGAGAACTCTATAATTTGAAAGAAGATCCTAATGAAGAAACAAATCTAGCAAACAGTAACTTAGATATAGAAAAATTTTTGTGGAATGAGTTAGAAAAAAATAATCTCAATCTATAAACAATTTTTTTGCAATTTCTAAATCTTGAGGAGTGTCAATTTCACACCATTTTCCATTAACAAGTTCAGGGTGAATTTTTATATTATGTTGAATAATTTCTTGTAAAAAATCAACTAATTTTGCTTGTGTGAATGATTCTGCATCATGAAATTCACCATGATGTGTTTTTTCTAAATCTAGAAAAATTTCTCTAAATATTTGAGCGCCATTATGATTTAATTTCATTAGGCCAATGAACTCACCAATAGAGTATTTATCATCATCATTAACTTTATGTTTAAAAATTCTCTTTACAGTTTCATCAGATATACTAACTTTATCAGCATCATCTATGGGATTATCATTTCTAATATTGTATTTACTCCAATCCATATCAACTGCAATTGTAATGTCAGAATGATTTTTTAAAATCTGTTCTAAAATAAGCTCATCAAAAATAATATCTGCAAAAATAATTAAAACATCATCATTGATTTCAGATATACCTGCAGCAAGACTACCTAGTTGATCATGATTTTGGAAATATTTATCATCTATATACAAAATATTTTCAAATTTGTATTTTTCAGGATGTGGTCCAGTTATAATTACAATTTCATCTATATTGAATTTTTTTAAAAGTGATATTTGTCGTTCTAGAATTGATCTTCCATTAACTTCGATTAATGGTTTTGGAATATTCAACGTCAATTCGTTCATTCTTGAACCTTGACCTGCAGCGATAAAAATTGCTTTCATTTTATTTTTTTATTGATTTCATGAATCGAGTTTTTATTTTTACAGGTTTATGACTAATTCTCTCACTTAGAATTTTTTTTGTTTTTATTTTTACAATTATCATAATAGGTCCACGTTTCTTTTTAATATTTTTCAGAATATTTTTAAAGTTTTTTTCAGTTTTGGTTTCATAAACAGTATAATTTGCACTTTGTGCCATTTTTTTTATTTTGATTTGAGAAGAATTAGTTGGTTGACCGCCTGTGGATTCATGACTAGCATTATCAAAAATAATATGAATTAGATTTTTTGGTTTTAAACTTCCAATTGTAACAAGCGAACCTAAATTCATTAAAATATTTCCATCACCATCAAAAACAAAAACTCTTTTTTTTGGATTTTTGAGTGAAACGCCTAATCCAATAGAAGACGCTAAACCCATGGAACCAATCATATAGAAATTACTCTCTCTATCACATACATTAAATAAATCTCTGCTAATGAATCCGTTAGCTGAAATAATTGGATTGTTTCCAATTTCATTAATTGCAACAGAAATAGCTTCTTTTCTAATCAAGAAATTCTCTCCGTATAATTAATGCACAAGGTGAATTTGTCTTATTTTTTTCCAAAGCCCAATTACATCCATTTTTCCAATTTTTTTCTGTGATAATTTTTGATGGAATTCCTAAAATTTTTAATAATTGTGGTTGAATTTTTCCAATTTTCTTATGTTCAGGAGCATCATTTGATAAATATCCTCTCCAACCAATTAGAAAAATTAAAGGAATTTCATATAATTGAACTAAGGAGGTGATTGTACTAAGCGAATTTGCAAAACCTGCGTTTTGCATAAAAACTAATGATTTGCTTTTAGCTAATGACATTCCAACAGCAATACCTATAGCTTCCTCTTCTCTAGTTGTAATCAATATTTTTTTATTTTTCAAACCTTCGCTAATGAAATTTTTTAATGTTGAATCTGGAACGCCGATAAAATTTTCTATTCCGCTCTTGAATAAAAAATTAAAAATTTTAGGTTGAAAATTTTCTGTCAATTGATATAGCCCATATTTTTTAATTTTTTCTCTATATCTTTTTCTTGAGAATGTATTTCAAACATTTTTTGTAATTCAAAAATTTCTTCCATGGAAGAAATATCTTTATTTACCTCATCCAATCTTTTTGCTTCTTTTAATTTTTTTAGAAGTGAAGACATCGATTTATGAGCAATTCGAAGTGTTTGATTTGCATAAATTACCATTTTAATTTCATGAGAAATTAATTCATCAACAGTTACACTTCCATACGTAGTAGGAACAACAACTAGTGGAATTTTTCCATTCCATAAATCACAAAATTTAAAGATTTCTTGAGGGCTAGTGCTCTTTGAATGAATTAAAATTGCATCTGCGCCTGCATTTTCATATGCAGTAGCACGTTTTAGTGCTTCATCAACTCCAAAACCTGCAATTAATGCTTCTGTTCTTGCGATTATCATGAAATCAGAACTAATTTTAGATTCTTTTGCTGCAATAATCTTTGCAACAAAATCTTTTTCACTCAATAATTCTTGTTTTCCGTTTTCTAGTAGGCTGTTTTGTTTTGGAAAAATTTTATCCTCAATACTAATACCAGCAACTCCTGCTTGTTCGTATTGTTTTACCAAATGTGAAACATTTGAGGGTCCACCAAATCCCGTGTCACAATCAGCAATTATTGGAATATCACATGAATCAACCATATTTTTTGCGATTTGTAAAAATTCAGTCATTGTCATTATGCTGGCATCAGGTACTGCATGTGTCGCTGAAATTGCAAAACTACCAGCCCAAACAGCATCAAAATCAGCTATTTCAACTAATTTTGCAGACATAGCATCAAAAGCACCTCCAATTTTTAAAATGGATTTTTCTTTAATTTTTTCTCGTAATTGTTTGGCGCTTGAGGACATAATTCATTACTTTATGTCAAGTTATAAAAAATATGCCATGTTTTAGTAATTATGCATCAAATAAAACAACCATCCAACATTATCATAGGGAAAAATTCATGTGCTGAATTTGAATTTGACGAAAATTGTTTGATTATTACCTCACCAGGTGCAAAAGCACGTGGATGGTTAGAATACTTAGGAATTAAAAAATTTATGATATATGATAAAGTTGAATCAAATCCACGTATCGAAGTTTGTACAGAAATTCTGGAAAAATTTTCTCAATCAAAAATCTCCAATGTAATAGGTTTGGGAGGTGGAAGTAGCATGGATGTTGCAAAATACATTGGATTTAAAATGAAGAAAAATAAGATTTTAATTCCTACAACGTTTGGAAGTGGAAGCGAAGTAACAAGAATTTCTGTTTTAACCGTAGATGGAAAAAAGACTAGTTTTCACGATGATGGTATGTTTGCAGATACTGCAATTGTTGATCCATATTTTATTAAAAATACTCCGCAACATATTCTTAAAAATTCAGCTATAGATGCGTGTGCACAATGTTCTGAAGGATATGACAGTAAAAATGGAAATGAATATACCAGATTCCTATGTCAGAAGGCGTTTGAAATTTTGGAAGATGGTATATTAAATGAAAAATATGAAAAGTTACCGATGGGATCACTAATCACAGGATTAGGTTTTGGCAATTGCTCAACCACTTTAGGACATGCATTATCATATGTTTATTCTAATGAAGGATATAATCATGGTCACGCATTAGCATTCACAACACGTGTGGCACATGAATTTAATTCATCAAAATTTACTGATAGATTTAATCATATTGTAAATAAATTAAAATTTGATAAAATTATATTAAAACAAAACTTAGAAGATGCTGCAAATATAATCTTAAAAGATTCTAAACATTTAATGAATAACCCAAAACATGTTGAAAAAAAGGACATTATTAGTCTCTTAGAAAAAATAAATAATTTTGATTAAATTGAATCTTATGATTAGTTATTAATCCTCATATAGCTTATAATTCATAAATTGCATTAGATGAAAATTTTAGAAATATTGTTTCTTATCAGCATAGTGTTGATTTCCATCTACATATTTGATAAATTCACTGCTGAAAATCCTAATGATTCAGCAAATATTGTTATAGGAATTTCAAATATTGGTTCAGATAGTTGTTTACAATGTAAAATAAATGGTGAATCATTTGAAAGAGGTTGTAAAGCTTGTCCTCAAGATAGTGTTAGTTTTAGGATAAAAAGTATAGAAGATAAACCGTTTATTTCATCATGGAGTAAAAATAATGCAATGTTTTATGGAGATAAACAATGTAATGGAGAAATTTTATTACCCTCGATAAAAGCTGAAATTAACAAACAATACTGGACCGAAATTAAACTAAAAGATTCAAAATCAATTGTGACAATTTATGATAATCAAAACTTTGAAGATGAGATATCAAGCGTAACTAATGAGATTTGTACTTTGCCAACAGATTTAAAATTTTTACGTTTCTCAATGAATGATGGAAAACCAATTGCCAATGGAGGACGATTAATAGGAAATATTGACAATATAGAGATTTTTGACTATAGAATTTCAAAGAATGATGATGGAAAAATAACTAAAATTTATCAAGAAAATTTTTCAGACTGTAATACAAAAAATTGTGATAAATGGGTTTTACAAAATTCAGACGTGTTTTTTATTGATATAGAAAAAAAGAGTTTTCATTTTGACTCGTATGTTTCAGGTAATAATGATTATGCACATTATGAGCTTCCAAGATCATTATCAGAGAAAGAATGGATTGTACGATTACTTCTTTCGTTTGATCAAATTGATGAAATGCCACATGGAAAAGGAATTTTAGGAATAAATCCCGATGAGAGAAATTTAATTTTTATTTTATCATCAGTTCTAATAGCATTTCCTATAGCAATTTTTACAATTAAGCGAAAATTCTTAAATGAAAACATATTGATGATAATTTTTTCATTTGTATTACTCGTTGCTAGTGCCATACCATTTATTCCAAATTACATAATTAATCAGAATATACCATTTGAGAAAATTTTAATTGTTTTTAGTTTAATTTCTTTAAGTTTAATTTTTATGAGTTTTGGAATATTTCGAATTTATTTAACAATAAAAAATAATAGTTATAGGTGAATTAAATTTTAAAGTAATATGAAACCTAATATTCTTTTTTTAGTTCTTGATGGATTCAGAGCTGATTTGTGTCAAGGAAAAAATAAAACATCCATAACACCAAATATTGACAAACTTATTAGAAATGGAGTTTATTTTGAGCAGACAATTTCATCAGGAATGGGTTCAACCGCTTCAGTTTCCAGCATTCTTACGTCATTATATCCATTTGAGGCTCAAGTTCAAGATGCTAATCTTTTCAAAATCAATCCAAAGATTAGAACATTCGTTGATGAATTAAAAGATAAGGGATACTATACACATGCAATCATACAAAAACCATTAGCACATATTGGATTTGAGAGAATCTTTAATGAAAATTTAGACATCTATGATCAAACTCAGGAAAAACTTTGGTCTGGATTGGGAGATAAAATTGTAAAAAGATTAACGCGTATAAAGAAACGAGATTCATGGTTTTGTTATATACAACTTTATGATCTTAATCTATTAATCTATCCAAAAGAGGAACAGATTGAGAAAGGACCGCCTCAAATTAAGGATTCAAAATTTGGAAAAAATAATTATGAAAGAATTATTTCAGCACAAGATGAATGGATTGGAAGAATTATAGAACAAGTAGATCTAGAAAATACATTAATTATTTTTACAGCAGATCATGGTCTTGAATCAGGAGCATTTGATGAAGAATTAGAGAAATTTGATAATGAACAAAGAAAAAGAAGAATTATGGATCCAGGTTTATCATTAAAAATGGGTCTTAAAATGAAGTCAATTATTCCATTTAGAAAAAAATTGGCTGATAAATATAAAGATCATATTAGTAAAACTAAAGAAAAAAAACAAGAGCCTGAAAAAATTAGACTTGAAAAATTAGCAATTTCGGGATATAGAAAACGATTAATGGAATATTCAATTTTACCAAAATCGAATATCTATGATGATCGATTGCATGTTCCATTAGTTTTATCTGGAAATGGATTGCCTTCTGGAAAAGTGGTAAGTAAATTAGTTAGAAGTATAGATATTTTTCCCACAGTATTCGATATTTGTAAATTATCAAATAATCTAAAAGAACGAAGAGGGATAAGTCTACTACCCATAATAACAAATTCAAAATATACTGAGAATTTTGTTTTTATTGAAAGTTCAGTGAATGTTATAGTGAGAGGAAGATCCCCCGATGCCAATGTAGTTGGAATTAGGACATCAGAATTTAAATATTTTAGAGATAGACATGATGCCAAAAAGAATGTACATTTTTTTGATTTAAACAAAGATCCTTTGGAAGAGTATAACATAGCAAAAGAAAATTACCGGAAAATAGATGAATTTGAAAAATTATTAGAAAAGGTGGACAATAAATTAGATTTCATCATTAGTAAGACTGATGATGAAATGGAAATGGATGAGGCAAAAGAAATTGAAGCAAAATTAAAAGAAGCAGGATACATAAATTAGATATTTAAATGAAATTGAGAAAAGAACACATCGTTTTATATAAATTATAAATTAAAAAAATCATGAAGATAATACTAGCAATTTTTGTAGCGATAACCTCCATATCAATTCTCAGTCTAGGAATTTTAATTACTCCAAATAATGATTTACCGGTGAATAAATTAGATTCTCTAATTGTGGATGATTTATCAAACTCTAATTATGAAAACTTGGATTTGTCTGGAAAAGATTTTTCTGGAAAAGATCTGTCAGATACTGATTTTAAAAAATCTAAAATATTTGGTGCAAATTTCAGATTAACAAATTTACAAAATGCAGATTTTAGTGGTGCAAATCTTTCTGGTGCCGACTTGGCCGAATCTGATTTGAGTGGTGCGGATTTGAGCAATAGTATACTTGAACATGCAAGACTGTACAAGACAAATATACAAAATACAAATTTTGAAGGTGCAGATCTTACAAGAACGAATTTCTGTGGCCAAGAATTAGTAGGTAAAGTATTTGCGGGGGCAAACTTACGAGGTGCAGATCTACACAAAGCCAATTTACTATATGCAGATCTTAAAGAGGCAATATTGATTGGTGCGGATTTGAGGGAAGCGAATTTGTCAGGTGTTGATTTAGCAAGTGCAGATTTAACGGGTGCAAATTTTAGAGATGCAAATTTGTATGGTGCAAATTTGGAGAATGCAATATTGATTGGTGCGGATCTTACTAATGCAAATTTACAAAATGCAAATTTAAGAAATACAGATTTATCGAATTCAAACATATATGGAATTAATTTGACTGATGCAAAAACAGAAAATGCAAATTTTGAAAATACAAGAAACGAATTTTTTGAATATGTGAGTATCGGGAGTGCTATTGACAAAAAATACAAGTATGAAGACATGAGTGGTAAAGATTTGACAGAAGCTGATTTTTCATATTCTGATCTTACAGGAATGGATTTTTCAAATTCTGATCTTACAGGTGCGAGTTTTTATTATTCAATACTAAATAATGCAAATTTCAGTAACGCAGATTTATCTTATGCAAAAATGACGGGGACAGAATTAGAAAATGTGAACTTAGAGAATGCAATACTAAATAATACAATATTATATCATGCAAATTTTGATTCAGCAGATTTATCAAATCTAAATCTGTCAAATTTAGATCTTTCGGGAGTTGATTTCAATAATGCAAAAATAGAGTATGCGAATTTTGAAGATTCACAACTTTTTGGTGCAAATTTTAAAAATGCAGATTTAAAATATGCAAATTTTAAAAATGCAAATCTTTCGGGTGCAAATTTTGAAGATTCAAATTTACAATTTGCAAATTTTGAAGATTCAAATTTACAATTTGCAAATTTTAAAAATCCATTTAGAGGTTCAATGACTACAGAAAATCTTTTTAAAGAAACTAATTTTTCTGGTGCAAATTTGTATGGAGCATATTTCTATATGGCAAATCTTTCATCAAATAATTTTAAAAATGCAAATCTTGAAGGAACTGATTTAAGAGGTGTAAATTTATCTAATGCAGATCTAACTGGAAGCATAATAAAAAATACAAAACTGGTTAATACAAACATCGAAGGCATTATTTCAGATGACATAACCTATTTGATATTGGAACATAAATTTCAAAACTCATTAGAGCCAATTACGGAAAGCTTAGGCTATTCACAACGTGCAATAAATAAGATTTTTGATAAATATATTTTGAATTCTATTTAATATTTGAACCAACCATTTTTCGGAAAAACTCCAAATCTCTTTCTTTGCTGACATTTCTATCTTTCATGAAAGAATTTAATTCAGTTTGAATACTTGAAATTTCTTTAATTTCTGTTTCAGAGAGTTTTTGGTTATTTTGTATTTTTAACAAAGTATTTGATAAAATTAAATTTAATTTTAGGATGTATTCGGAATTTACAAGGGTTCTAATCATATACGGATTTGTTTCTACAGAAATGTCGACTTCAGCTTTTCTTGCGGATGTTCTCTTAAAATGAGCATATCCTGTTGTTACAAGTATAGGAACACCAATTGCAACGAAGATTAGAACATAGTGCAAAAATGTTGGAAAAATTTCAACTAAAAATGGAACTTTTTCAACAGCAAGATAATAAGTTACAGTCAATGTATTTACTGCTGAAAGAACAAATGCAAAATACATGGACCATCCAGTTCTAAAGTAAAACCAGGAGCGGAAACCAATATTTTTACGCATGGTTTTATGAAAAAAAATCAGTATATCAATTTCACTAGTGATAGATAGTGATCATAGTGCTCAATTGATATTATCCAAATATAGAGTCACTAGTGAAGAATCGAAGATATTTAATATTGTAATATTTTGAATTAATCGTTAATTTGAAATTATTAATTGCGTATGGAAGTAGGGGAAAATTATTTCATTTACAAGAATTCTCAGAGGCATTACAAAAAGAAAATATTGTTGTTAAATTAGTCAAAGATACAGACTATAGTAATGGATTTCCTAGTAAAAAAATTTCTGAATGGTTCTTAGGAAATCAAAAATTTAAAAAATTGATTCAAGAATTCCAACCAGATGCAATATTTACAGATAGACAATCACATTTTGCATTACATGCAATTAAAACTAAAATTCCAACTTTTATTTTATTACGTGGTCATTATTGGCAAGAATATTTTTGGGGAATGAAAACTATGGGTAATAATTTAAAAACTCGAACCGTCATATGGTTAAGAAATAGAAATGCTGAGAAAGTTTTTAAAAATGCAACAGCTGTATTGCCAATTTGTAAATATTTAGAAGATGTTGTTAAACAACGTTATCCAAAACAAAATACAGGTGTATTCTTAGAAGGAATAAATTCTTCAAGATGGTATCATACTGAAAAAATGGAATTAGTAAATCCATGCGTAGGATTATTACAAGATGCAAATTGGTGGGGAAAAACAAAAGAGCTTTTAATTTTAGAACAAGTACTCAAAAAAATGCCGGATGTTAATTTTTATTGGGTTGGAGATGGTCAATATCGTAAAAAAATAACCGAAAGGTTAGAGAAATTTAATAATTTTAAATGGTTAGGAAGATTGGAGTATCCAACTGATGTAAGAAAATTTTTAGAAACAATCGACATATATGCATTAATCACAGGTATGGATTTGGCACCACTTACATTAAAAGAAGCACAGCTTATGGGGAAACCGGTTATTGCAACAGATGTAGGTGGAGACAAAGAAATGATGAAAGATGGGGAAACCGGTTATTTAGTAAGAGAAGGTAATTCTGAAGATGTTATATACAGAATAAAAGAATTTTTAGAAAACAAAGAAGCTGCAAAAGCTATGGGAGAAAAAGGTATAGAATTTGTTAAAGACGAATTCAATTGGGAACATGTGACAAAGAATTTTCTGAAAATAATTAAACCATATTTAGACACAAAATAATTTATTTTGTATATTTTTTATGTATGCTTTTAGCATTTTTGACTTTTTTTTCATATTTTGAATTAATTTTTTTAATTAAATCAAGAGTTTGATTATGCATTAGATCTAAATTAGGAATCACACAATGTCCACCAATAAAACCAGGATATAATTTTGGTCTATTTCCTAATAATTCATGAAT
>Ga0315316_10000658_pt1 | contig 23154 bp, 36 predicted proteins | sample M160m3416metaG_FD_203702 | JGI IMG/M metagenome (GOLD analysis project Ga0315316, IMG submission 203702) | Ammonia-oxidizing marine archaeal communities from Monterey Bay, California, United States - M1 60m 3416 | ecosystem: Environmental > Aquatic > Marine > Intertidal zone | place: USA... | reverse complement strand
GGCAAGATAAAACTCTACCAACCTTTCAATAGAAAGAATCTGCACTCCAGGCTTATCAACTACTTCCTGTGCAAACGTAGATATATCATAATCACTATCAGAGATAGAGTCATCGAGAAGGTAGACGTAACATCCGCTCATACCAGTATATGTTTCACCATCATTCAAAACAACAATGGCATCAGGACTATTGAATAGATCAGACATATTATCTCCCGATAACATTTAGAGAGTCAACAAAGGAAAAAACATCTTTCAAGGAATGGGTCTTTTCACCATCCCTAATCTGCACAGCATAAGACCGGATAATCTTTGCAAGATCAGTCCTATTCATATTTGCAGTGTTTGGTGAAACAAGATAGAGGGTATCTGCAACCTCTTTTCTATCTTGCGGATCAAAAGTAACTGTAACTTTCATAATAAAACTCCAAAGAAAGGGCAGACTATATCCGGTCTGCCAGCGGTGTTTGGGTTATTGCTTTAGTCTTTCTGTCCGAGAAAAGATCATGCTTTCTTCACGCATACGTTCGCGCTCAAGAAAGTCCTTTGACTTTTCAGATCCGTTCATAGCCTTGTCTTTATGAAAGGCCATGCGTCTGGCTTTATTTTGCGCCTTTTGATCGGCATACTTTAGCTGGGTGATCTCGCCACCCTTCTCAAGAAAGGCTTGGATCGCTTCATCAATGTTATTATTACGGCTCATTTTATTTTCCTTTTTCATGGTTGATTAGAAGATAGAGATACCAGGATTCTTTTTAGCTTTACGTTGCCGAGGTGAAGCAGCTTTCTTTTCAGCTTTCTTAGTCCGAAAGGAAGCGGGATCAACACCGTCCTCAATAGCTGCCTTTTGAAAGGCAGACCAGTGCATTTTAGGAGCTACCGTTTGACGGGTAAAATGTGCGCCCTCAAGCGGGCGTACGCCCAACCAATACTTACTCTTATCATCATTTATATAACGATACACTCCCCACTTAGGATCATCATCTGTTCCGATATTACAAGTAACCTCAATCATTTGAGCCTCCTATGGCTTGCTCTGTTGTCCTTACACATAATCATAGCACCCCAATGATAGATATGATTATTCCAATCTGACAAAGATAAATATGTCCTCACAAATATATTGTCGCAAAGGGCAACTCTGCAGCTGCATATATATTGTCGCAGAATGATTAGAGCTAAATCAAGGTTGTTAGAAGATCTCCACTACCAATTAGATAACCAGACTCATCATACGTAGACTCACTCGCCTTTATGTACTCACCCAAGTATGTTCCTTCACGAGAATAGATTGTTATCTTATCCCCTTCATCTACTCTTTCTGCAATGAACTCACCATGACGGTCATAAATCCTTTTTGTACGCATACACACCTCCAAAAAATATATTGTCGCGAAAGGGGTGGCCAGTTTTCGCACATGGCCAGGTGCACCCACAACACAGAGAAACAGGGGCGATTTAGAGACGCGCCCCACGTCTATACTTTACTCGGAATCCTCGGACTCCGCAAGGGAATCCGCAGCTTTCTCCACCAGATCCACAGTCGAGCGGAGAAGGGAAACCACCTCGGAGAAGCGGTCGGCGGGGATCTTGGCGGGCTTGCTACCCTTGCCATTCCGAACACGGAAGGTGATCATGCCATCCACGTTGCGGATGGTTTCGCGAACCATCTCGGCAGGGGAGAGGTTATAGCTAACCTGCTCTGGCAGTCCGTTATGAACCACCTCCTCCAGCGCCGCAACGTATTCGTCGAAGCTGTCAACCTCGATCTGTTGCGCGCCAGATCCCTTGCCACGGTTGGTGGCGAATGATACGGCAGCCGCACCTGCTTCGTCCAGCTTGACGCTCATGGTCTGCTTGATGGTATCCACCACATCTTCCGTGGTTTCGTCAATAAAAATGTTAGCCATTGTTCTGTCCTCTCGGCTTGGTTGGATGGCGGGGTTGCCATCTGCTGTAAAATAGCACCCAAAAGATAAATATATCAAATAAATTTATTGTCGCAATAATAAAAAGGAAGTATAATCAGTTCATTAAAAGGAGGTAAAATGGATTATCAATTTATAATGTTCATCATAGGTTTCTCTTGCTTTCTTGGCTTATTAACTTATGGCGAAGTTATTTATAAAAGAAATAAACAAAACAAAAGAAATAAAATTGCTGTTGAGAGAATGGAAAATTTCATTAAGCAAGCTAAAACTCAAAGAGAAACAAAAGAAAAGCTTGCTGAAAAGGATACTATGATAGATTACTACACAAGGTTTAGGCTTGAGTATGATCCAGATACACATACGTACGCTAAGGTAGAGAGGGTACCAGATAAAGAAACAGATTTATTTAAAGTTAAATAATTTTATTGTCGCATTCCTTAGGGAGATTTATTGTCGCAATACAAAACCACAAAAAGGCCCACTATAAATTAATATAGTGGGCTCATGTGTATGTACTTAGATTATTTAGATATCGTCAACAATCAGCCTATGTAATCCCTCAGCAAGCTGCTTATCATTACAGTTTTCAATCTCATTATTATAATAACCAGACTTTGCCGCTGCAGAATAAATAAGTTCCATTAGAGAGAGATCATCATTAAGCTTCCAAGCTGCTTCCATTATAGAAATAATATAATATTTACTCTCCGTCGACATTATAACTATTCCTTGATAACCTCTCATCTTCTTTTTCTGCTTCCGCTCTGATTCTTGCTTTAAGTCTGGCAAGAATGAACCTCCTTCTATCATCCAAATCATTACTCCAAACTCTGGAAATCCTATAAAGACTCATTACTTCTCCTATAAAAGTAGTTTATATGCATCTCTGCACATATACATAGCGATGCAAACCGAAATCTTATAATGAGGGTGTGACATAAATGAATATATCGTAATATTATATTGTCGCAGGTGTGCGACATAGTGTCGCAATTATATTGTCGCAAGACCCTCCCCGAAGGGAGGGGCGAGGATGGGTGTGGTCCTGCTCAAGATACTTTCAGACAACTACAGCGCCATTGCCCATATCCACGCGCCCACCCTCGCCTTCTCTCTACCTATCCGCAGCGGTACTCGCCAGACTCAGGGTCTTGCCAGTAGTCGCCACCACGCGAAGAACAATAGTCCGTGTACGTGTCCTCATAGTCATAATCATTATCACGACTATGTCCAGCGAAAGCTGCCTGGTGCTGCTTATAGGCAGCTTCTTCTACGGCGGAGAGGGCTCTGTCTCGAAAGCCCTTATCGTTGTTCGCCGGCGTTACCGAAGTAACCTCGGAGCCTTCACATTCAGCATAGGGGCCGCAGAGGTCGGCCCAGCCAGCTACCTTGTGGCCCTCGAAGTCGATAGAAACATTATACATATTTTCTCCAGATTGGTTGTGGGGTTGGAAAATGGATGGTAGGACCAGCGCCGCTCGTTTGCAAAACGAAAAGCCTCGGGGAGCGCCCATTGGAGCAAGAGGTGTATGCATCCACCAATGTCCGTGACAGCCTCGGCTAACGCCAGTTTGCTTTGCCAGTCCTACCATCCGTGCAACGACTTACGTTGCCTGCGCCAGCTGTCACCATGCCCCGCTGACGGGCACCCGGTTTCCGTAACTACCCCACGGGAGGGGCGAGGGCGAGTCCGCTGTGGTGCCCGGGGCACATGCTTCTCTCGACCTACAGCAATATAGCATGTAAAAGATAAATATACGCGTAGGCGTTTATTGTCGCAAAGGGCCGCCCCTTTTTTGGGGCGGCCTGCGTACGCCTATGTAAGGGCGAGGATTGGAGGGCCATGGAACAAGGTATGCTCCGGATAGCACTCCCTAACCTCCTTACCAGACATCTGGAGAGAGAAGTGCTCAAGGATTTGTTCGTCCACAAGAACCTCATGCTTTGTTGTGCATACGGCCATGGACATAAGTCGGTCAGTTTTCTTGTCGTGAACTGGCCTGAGCCAAAGTTTTTTCATACTATCCTCTGCTTTGTTGTGTTGTGAAAAAGGGGAGTCCCCGAAGGGACTCCCCAGTGGGACTACATATCTTCCCATCGAATAGAAAGACCCTCCAGCTTTCGCTGGAGGCGCAACCTAAGGCCCAATGCCTTATACCCGGCTACCGGAAGAATTGAAAGAACGTATTCGATCATTTCAGGGGTAGCTTCGCGGTTACGAAGTGTATCACGGGCAAGCCCGTACGTCATTCTGCGATCTTCTGGATTAGAGATAGATCACCTCCATGTAAAGCTACAAGGGATTTTGTAGCTGATTCACAGACATACCTCCTAAGGTTTGATGATTATTTTGTCCCACCCTCTATTACCATCTGAAAGACAAATCTGACAGACATTTTTATTGTCGCACATTTGCGACATAGTGTCGCAATTATATTGTCGCACGTGGGCGTGCAAAGAAGACGATGAGGTGGCAGGTGGGGTTTCCCCCACCCGCCAGAGACTACCTATTCCTCATCATCATAATCGTGTGCATCATCGGACAGAGAATCTGCGGCCGCCTCAACCAACTCAACGGTAGAGCGCAGGAGTCCAACAACCTCAGCAAAGCGGTCAGATGGGATTTTGGCAGGCTTGCTGCCCTTGCCGCCACGGACGCGGAAAGTGATCATACCGTCCACGTTCCGAATCGTATCACGAACCATCTCCGCCGGAGAAAGATCGTTATCGGGGATTTCTTGAATACCGTTGTGTACAACTTCCTCAAGAGCCGCAACGTACTCATCAAACCCATCCACAGGGAGTGCCTGTGCGCCCGAACCCTTGCCTCGATTGGTGGCAAATGATACAGAGGGGGTGCCGTCATCATCCATCTTCACACTCATGGTCTGCTTGATAGTGTCAACAACATCCTCGGTAGTCTCGTCAATAAAAATATTAGCCATTGTTCTGTCCTCTATGGTTGTGTGCCGCATCGGGTGACGGCGGGGGTTTATCTTCCCGACACCTGTAAATAGCACACAAAAGACAAATCTGACAGACATTTTTATTGTCGCAAGGGCTCCCCGAAGGGAGCCAGAAAGCGACTAGACTGCGCCGGGCCAGTCCTGAATCTTTCGAGTTTCATCATCCATCAGCTTCTCTTGCTGTGCCCAATCCATAACGGCAGCTCCAGCCTCCATCATTTCATTGGCAGCAGCCTCGGCCTCATCTTGCTTAGTTTGCTCCAAGGACACAAACTCCTTCGCCATCTTGTCAAGGCGGTCGGCCTCATCATCAATCAGCTTTTGAAGAAAACCCTCAACGTCGCTAAAGTGAAGCCATTGCTCATCCTCTGGCAGCCTCTCCTGACAATCCTTTGCAGCCTCAATAAGCTTGATAATCTCATTTGCATCTATAAACATGTTCTAACTCCGTGTGTGTAGGCTTTAGTGCCACCTACAAATAGCATCTAAATAATAAATAGTATGAATCAAATATATTGTCGCATAAGGAGGGGTGATTTTCATCACCCCTCCCGTTTAGCCCTCCTTGTACTGACCATGAAGGCCACAGCAGTGATATGATATACCGTCAACCTCTACCTCATCCATAGTATGATGATGGCCATAATACCAAACCTTTGGTTTGTGCTCAGAGAGCCTGATTATATTTTCGAGATTTGTTGGAGTAGGATTACTATCGCGCTGGGTCCTCTTGATTGGCACACGTATAGGCGCATCATGCGTAACAACTACATCGGGCCTTTCAGATTCCATTCTTTCCATAAACAACGTAAAATCTGAATACGTGGGCGTTTCTGCGGCCCACCAATCAACGCCTGTAGTCCGCACATGCTTATCTGTACTTTCAGCACCACCACAAAAAATGTGCTTGATACCATTGAGCGTATGCACCGACCCACGTTGGGCAAAAAAGCAGCCCGGAGCCAGCTCCACAAGATCAGGATGACCCTGCTCTGCGGAAAGCTCATTCCACTTGTCCCAGTTATCATGGTTTCCGCCGCAGGTGATCCAAGTCGGACCAGGCCTGTTTTTTCGCGCACGCTTCTCGAAGTACCTGAAGATCGCGCATGGCTTGCCGGGCCAGCGACAGCCAAAGTCTCCAACCTGAACAACATGCTTGACTCCAGCGTCAAAGGCTGCCTTGTCAATATCTGCAATATGCTGTATACGCCCATGCGTATCGCCAACATAAAAGATAACGTTGGACATATTACACCTCCTTAATAAAAATGGTGAAAAAATGGTGGGTCCTGTGGGGCTCGAACCCACGACCTACGGATTAAAAGTCCGTTGCTCTACCAGTTGAGCTAAGGACCCACGTAGACATACATAGAATACTAAGGACAAATCTGATACACAAAAATATTGTCGCAATATGCGACAAAAAATATCATAGCGCAATGGAGGGGGTGGCTTTCGCCACCCCCTCTCTGCCTACTCACTTCATGATATGCGCAAGGATATCCTTGGATGCCCGCTGGATAGACTTCATGGACTCCTTGACCTTCTTGCTATCACCCTGCCAGCATGCAAGATACATTGCTGAAGGTGAGTAGTCAAGTCCCCATGCGCCCATGATGACAGCCGCAGTGCTCTCCGCCTCAATTTCCTTAGTAGAGCGAGAGTGGTTTTCATACCAGCCCGGCTCAGTTGGGCGACCACCGCCGGGTGCCCAGTGAAGAATCTCATGAGCAAGTTCATGCGCAAGGGTGCCAGCCCGCTCTTGCCCGGTCAAAGACTCAAGGATGCGAACGTGTCCGCCTGAAGACGTTCCGTTTGCACCGCCCAAGCCATCCACATACTCAAGCTTGATGCCCCTGCGCTCGTACTCAGCCTCAAGCGCATCACACAGCCCATCGTCATCACCCTTTTGACGCCACTCAAGCTCCGGAAGGTCCTCACCTGTTGTTTGGCTGACATCGAACACGTACACGTTTCGAAACCCGCCAAGCTGCTTCCGTTCCTTGCCATCACTGCCCACCTGAGGAGGGTCAAAGGACCGAAAGATCGGAGCAAGAATCCAAAGCTTCTTCCTCTTAAAGTTATCACGGTCCACAGTCCGGCCAAGTTTCTTCCATGCTCCAGCGCCAGCAACACGAGTTGAGGTGAACCCATGCTTCTGTGCCTGAATCATGATCAGAATCGAGTTATACCATGAGTATGAGTGAAAGGCTGACTGTACCTTGAGCCAGCCTTGAAAGGTCTCAGATGCTTTCGCATCATCTGTAAGCTGAGCAATGTCAGCGATAAGGGTATCAACCATTTTCCATGCGAAGTTCTTTTTGTCTCCGCGCTTCTGTGCATAAGCAGCCATAACTGCATCCTCCGTAAAGGGGTAATGAGTAACAGTATTGTTACATGTCAGTATAGCACTAAGAATATAAATAACTCTATTTAATATATTGTCGCAATATGCGACAACTTTTTGCGATTCGCCCACGCACACTCGATCTGTCGTCGCCTTTAGCAGCCCACTCTGGAGCCAGACCTTTTCTTCATCGAGTGTGCATGGGCAGGGGCCGAAGCCCCTATCGCGATGCCTAAACCTTGTCGCCATCAATAGACACATACTCGTATGTGCCGGGTGTCAGCTTGAAGCGTCGAAACTTGCTCGCAGGCGTAAGCCTTTGAACGTACTGCTTGACAAGTGTTTTGTCAGCACTGTTTCGCTTTTTGTATGTTCCGGGAGTCACAACCTCCTTGTGCATACACAAGCCCCAGATGTAGAAGGTATCATCATCTGGCAGAGTGGCGATACCCGGCGCAAGGTAGTCATAGTTTGCAGTGGAAGGCTCATCATTCTGAATCCTATCGTAAGACTTTCGATAGGACGCCTTGACCTCAGAAAGAGCCTTTTTGGCAAGATCGATATCTCCACCACAAGCCTTGCAGTCTGAAGCAATATCCTCAGCCTTGACAAGAGCCAGGGCCTCCAGAGACCGAAACAAGGTGTTTTCCCAAGATACCGATCCATTGATCGTGTGATGGGCAACCTCGCCGCTTGTCTTCGACGTGTAGGAGCGAATGTGGATGAAGCCGCCCTTTGGAGCGGAGCCTGCTTGTTCAATAAGTGTAGTAATGGTACACCTCCAATAGCAACATCAAGCATGATTGCTTGATATTATAGAATAACAAACAAAAGACAAATATGTTGATGTAAAAATATTGTCGCATACATACGTTAAAATTTATTGTCGCAAATGCGACAAAAAATAGAGCAGTTTCACGACCTACTCAGGTCATCAGATCAGCCGTCCAGGCCGACCTCGTATTCTTCGCATAACTCATCTTCGCGCGTGATATGCTCAGCATATACAGGCGAGAGTCTGGGATACGCCTCAATGATTTCACGAGGTTGCTCGTCTCCATTTCCAAATCTGCGTGCAATCGACAGATCTGCAACAAATCCGCTGATTGCATGATTTGCCACAAAATGAAAATCTCTCAAGTCAACCGACTCCCCAAGCTCATGCTCAACCTTTTCAAGTACACTCTTGAGCATAATCGAAACCTCATTGGTTGTTCTTCGAGCAAGTGAAGACCATGCATCATTATCTTCAAATAATCGCTTCATCGTATATCTCCCGTTAGCGTATTCGCTCACGCTTCTGCTGGATTAGTTGCAACAAGCAAGATTGCCGCCAACAACTCTAGATCTGTCATGGTGCGGCATACTTCCGCAACCCACTCATTTTCGCGTTCTTCTGTCATAGCACTCCTCCGAGAAAAGGGGAGGGCCGAAGCCCTCCCCGTGTGTGTGGGCTACAGGGGGAACCAGTAGCCGCGAGGTCCGTTCCGCACAAGGCCCTTGCGCTTGAGTACGTTCAAAACGAGAGCAAGGCGAGACAGATTGGAGTCATCGCGATCACCGTAGACATACTGTGCAACCTCTCCACGATGCACCGGCTCTACCGTGGCACGCTGCCGGAGGTAGTAGAGTGCGGCGTTTGCTCTGGAGCGATGCTCGTTGCTCTCAACAGGAAGGCCGCTAGAGCGAGAAACGTTGCTTTTCAGCTGTCCGATCTTCGCCTTGGCCTTTGCAACCTGAGCCTTCCATCCTTCAAGCTGACCTTCAACGTCAGCAAGCTGAGAGCGAAGATCAGCAGCTTCAGCTTCAAGAGCAGGAATGGCTCCATCTTCAATATTGCTGATATCGAGAATCGTTTCAACATCTTCGGGGGTAGCTTCAATGCCAAAGGCCTGAAGCAAGTAAATATGAGTGTCCATACATTCTCCAAATGTAACTCTGACAACATTGTCAGTACATATATTTAGCATATGAAATATAAATACTTCAAATAAATATATTGTCGCAATATGCGACAGTAAAATGAGCAGTTTATAGACATGCTCAGGTCTGTGGACTAGTAACAGTCAGTCCAGTGCTCGCCGGTTTCCTCACCCCACTGGCTACGGCAAGCCAGCATCTGCCCGCCTGAGTTGTAGTCAGCACCACACCCGCAGGTGTTAGTGAAGTTGGCAAGGGTAACCTCCCGACCACACGAGCACTTGCCGATGGCAGGCTCGCTATAGCCATGCTCGTATGAATCAAACTCAGGCCTTTCGCCGCTCGCGATACACTTGCGATAGTTCTCAAGTGCAAGCGGCTGAAGCTTGGATTCGTCTACGACCCCGTTCTCATCACAATCGAAATGATAGTTCTTGAACATGAGTGTGTAGTTCACGATAAGCTTATATTCTCTATGTCGAATGATCTTCATATGCACTCCATATGCATGTGGGTTGGGTGTGGGCAGTTAGAAGACATGCCCAGGTCTATACGTGTGGGCTAGCAGCCCATTCTCATCTCGGCCATCACTTCAGCCTGGTAAGCAGCCTCATCCTCTGCCTGCTCTTTCATGATCTTGAGCGCACGCTTCTGATCATCAGTAAGGCAGTGGTCATCAATGACAGGAACAACCCGCTTTCCACTGCACTGACTGCAGGGAACATCATGACGACCAGCGTGATATTCCTCTTCGAAGTCAGGATCGTAATCAAAATCATCCTGAGACAGGCCGCCACTGTCAATGCTGGGATTGACATGAGAGCCTTTCCCGTTGCAGAGACCACAAACCTCAAAGCGGACTTTGAAGGTGAAGACTTCGGTATGCTCTTCATCTTCATCATCCCAATAAGTCAGCTCTTTTGTGGCAGTCATAGCATTCTCATCAAAAGAGTCGTACCAACTACCTTCGCGAGCTGCACGTGTGCGGGGATCGTTGTAGTAGTTCATTTCGCTGATGATGTCCTGCGAACGTCGGTAAAAGCTCATAGGCTTGCTCCGGGGGTTATGGCTTTATTGCCAACCATGTATAGCATGCAGGGAATAAATGTGCAATAGAATTATATTGTCGCATACATATATATTATATTGTCGCAAATGCGACATTAAAAGAAGGGCGACTATTCGTCGCCCTTCCTTTCTTTTTTCCAATCTCGACAAGCACGCTTGTTTTTGCGAGCTTTCGAAGTAGATTCATCAAGACACATCGCAATCCCTCTCCATCCGTACAGGGTTCCGCCATTCGCAAAATGTGCTTTGCGCGCAGCAGTCTTCTGGGTTTTGATAGGATCAAACTTCTTTTTCTTCTTCATATCAAATCCTCTCAAGTGGACGAGGGTGCGCGAACACCCCCGCCCTGCCTTGGATTACAGTGACTCAAAATATGCGATGCCGGCCCCTTCAGGCTCACTCATTGCATCTTCGATGTTGTAAAGACCTGTGAACAAGCGCACAAGCCCAATGTCTGCGACGGCATCATATTGATCCAGCAGGTTCTTTGTCGTAGAGGCAACAACCTGGTTTGCCAAAATGAAGCCAATCTCAGAATCAAAATATTCTGGATTCGGAAAAGGCACCTGAATGATGATGGGGGATGCCACCTTAACATCAGAGGGGTTGAGAATGATGAAGTGAATCTCATCATCAGCGAGCTTCGCAAAGAGACAGGGGCGATTGAGATTCCCTGCAAACTCGATGAGCGCCTGCACGCGGTTCTTGAGCCACTCCATCTCTGTGTGATCAAGACCAAAGGCGTTCTGAAACTTTTCTTCACTCACCTTTTTAATGTCAAAAAGAAAGTTGGGCTTTCCAACTACGTCGTCAATACCATTCATATTATCTCCAAGGCTGCGCTGGACTTAACTATCCAACATATACATATAGCATAGCAAGAACAAATGTGCAAACAAATATATATTGTCGCATATATTATATTGTCGCAAGTGCGACAATAAATGTCATATTTGCACGCACAAAAAAGGGGGGCCGAAGCCCCCCTGTTGATTGTTGATTCTCACCCACGCTCGCGTGGATTGCGAGTATCGGCATTCTTCCAGTCATGCTCAAATCGCTCGCGCATACCTTGGATAGCCTGCAGCGGTACACCGTGCGTGTTCCTATGCAGAAGCTCTTCGTCGGTGCAGCCACCATCGAAGAGAGAGATGACAGTGACCTGATAGCCGTAGGTGTCGGCCAACTCAAGATAAGACTGAAACTCCCAGCGCATAACGTTGGTGTTTGGAACGATGACGGTATCCTTTCCGTCAACCATGGCACTCTCAGCAGCTTCCTGGTTCCACTGATGAGCCTTGACGATCATTGGAACGTCATTCTCGTCAAACTGCATGCCATTGAAAACAACACCCATGTCTTCATCATGGGTGTACAGACCCGGATAATCGTCTGTAGTGCAGATGGTGCTGCTTCCGGGAGTAGAAGAAGCAATAAGCTCCGCAAGAGTGCTTTTGCCAGCACCGGGAAGTGCGCGAATGATAATAAGGTTTTTAGCCATAAGATGTAATCTCCAAAACACAGACAACATTGTCTGTGCATACATATAGTATATGAAAGACAAATACTTCAAATAAATATATTGTCGCAAAATGCGACAGTATAACCGCAAAAAGCGGCACCCCGAAGGGTGCCGCTTTATTCTACACTGCAGTCATGGCCACTCTCAGCAGAGAGTCGATATCCTCAACTCCTCGCATCTGTTGTTCGTATGCTGCATCGAGCATCTTCTTGAATACAGGGCCGGGTTTCACACCCGCATCTTGCAAGTGTCTGCCCATCAGGATTGGCTTGATAGGCTCCGGGCCAATATCATCGAAGTGGCTCCAGCATGCTTGGCTCGTGTCATGTTCGAAGTCAGGACTTCCGATTCTTGACTTCCCATCAGGGTCGCCGCATGAATCACATCGACACACCCATCCGAGAACATCCAATCTGATGCGATTGTGAAGTCGTTTGTACGCTGACTTCTTTCCATCACCCTGAAGGAGGTTGAATGGCTGCATGTGTTCGCCAATGATCGTCGTAGTCTTCTCAATGAGCTTCTTGTTGTTCGTCATGCGACGAAGGAAGCTCTCACCGACTGGCATACCGGCGCGGTCATGTCCCCATGCGGTCCACTCTCTTTCCTTGGGAGCCTCATCGTTTGCAACCATCTCAGGAGTGATTGTCGTTGATGGCTTTCCAAGGTCATGGCACATGGTTCCGAACATAAATGCTTCGGTCCATCCTTCAGGAAGTACGTTTTGATCACGAACCCATGCTGCCGAGTCAACGGTGCCACATGAGTGAACCCAAACGTCACCTTCAGGATGCCACTCTGGATGCTGCTCGCATCCAATCAGGGCTTGAAGCTCTGGAAAGTGAACAATCCACCCGGAGTCCCGAAGAAACTCAAGTCCGACACTTGGACGCTCAGCCTTGAGTAGCAGCTTGCGCCACTCCTCATGCACACGCTCAGATGCAAGCTCTGGAAACGAATCAACCATGCCACGAATCAACTGCATGGTGCCCGAATCCACAGTCTTGGCCTTGCGTGCAAGCAACTGCATGGCTCTGAGCGCACGCAAAGGATCTTGCACAAACAAGTCTGCGTCTGTTGCGCGAAGGATGCCCGCGTGCAAGTCATCGAGTCCACCATACGGGTCGATAACCTCACCCGTAGACATGTCCATAGCGAGAGCATTGATGGTGAAGTCCCGGCGACGAGCAGCTTCTTCGACTGTCATGGTGGGGTCCATCATAACCTCGAACCCTTTGTGACCAATACCAACCTTGTTGTCAGTCCTCGGAACATTGAGATCGATATCAAGACCAGAAACATTGATCTTGATAATGCCAAAAGATTGACCAACCAGCTTTGGGTTCAAGTCAGAGAGCAATGCCGCCAGATCATCATAGCTCAGGCGAAACACCTCAAGATCCCAATCTTTGGGCGTGCGTCCCTGAACCATGTCGATCACTGCACCACCGACAAGCATAGCTTGCCCACCAGCAGAAACAATGCGACGAACTAAAGAAAGAATACAATCTGGAACAGAGTCCAGTGGAATACGCATAAGTACCTCCATGCGATTTAGGTTCATCATAGCATACCATAGAAAAAATAAATATGCTATATAAATATATTGTCGCATACATATATTATATTGTCGCAAAATGCGACAGTATGTATGGGTGCAGCGGAGTCCCCGAAGGGACCCCGCCACAGGTTGGCTCAAATCAGCTCCGCGATGATGTCGCCAAAGATGCGCTCCTCAGCAGCACGGTGGTCTGCGGTACCATCGTCACCGTATCGGTGAGCAGCCTCGTGGACGAGCGTTGAAATCGCGCGGCTCTTCTTCATCAGGCTCGTACGACTCATCTGAATCGTAACATCACCTTCGCTGTCCATGGAGTAGCGTCCGAGAATGTTGCTTCCGTAGAAGTTGACAGGCCGGACAACCTCTGCGGCCCAAGGCTCGACCATGCGGATGAGCTTCTTCACAAGATTCAGGTTCTTGAACTCAATCTCATCGAGATCATCATCGGTCAAGTATTCCCGAACAGAGAAGGAACGCTCTGCGAGAGCATCCGAGAGCTTGCCCATCTTCGCCTCAAGCACAACTTTCTGTGCGGGAGTGACAACGATTGGTCTGAGGCCACACTGCCGAGCTTTCTCAAGCTCTGCGCTGGTGGAGACTGGGCGGGCATCCTCGCCATGCTCACTGACGAATGCAGCGAAGACAGCATCGTGAACAGAGCCTGAGTCGACGTACCGATCACTGAAGCTCTGCGCCTCTGCAGACTCGCCCTTGAAGATGTGCCAAAGCTCATCAGCAGAGAGCGTTCCGTCAGAAGCAGCGCAGTTGATCACCTCTCGAATCTTGTACTTGAGCATCCATGGGTCAGCAATGCGGCGGTCACGGTCCAGATTGATATCGTTCAAATCATATCCAAAAGTCCATGGGCCATCCGGAAGCTCACACACCCATATGCCTTTCACGAACAGCTTCCCGGCGTTTTCGTCGCCCTTCAGCATCGAGCCCTTTGGAGATGATGCGTACACATCTTCATCCGCATCATCATTCAGCCAGCGACAACGCTCGACTGCGGTCGCATAATCGGCCTTGTCAAGGCCGACAACCTTGATCCCAACTCCATCACAGGCGTTTGTGTCTGTGATGCGAACATGAAGCATCTCGGTACCAAAGTCTTCATTGTACTTCAGGCAGAAGGTCCAAAGCTCACCGAGGCCGTTGGTGATCTCGACGAGCTTGCCGAGAGAGAGAAGGGTTCCGGCGGCCAGCTTGCCACCTTCTCCCCAGTAGCCGATCTTCGAAGAATCATCACGCTTCGTAGTCGAGCCAAGGACAAGGCCAGCCTCACGGCTGATGGTTGCACCATCGTTGAAGATGGTCATGGTCTGGGTATCGTCGCTATACCCGACAGACATGGCGTGTCCATCGGTGTGAGCGTCACGTGCGTTCTGGAGAAACTCGCGAAGAGCCTCCGGTTCGGCCCAACGGGCGTAATCACCCTTCATAGGAAGGGCAAGGGTCAGTGCTTTCATGTGAAAGCCTCCAAGTAGGTTGGCTTGATTGCCACCTTGAAATAGCATATGAAAAACAAATATGTGAAATAAATATATTGTCGCAAAAAATATATTGTCGCAAATGCGACATCAAAAGTTGATGAAAGGCAGCGCCCCGAAGGACGCCGCCAATCAATACGCACGCGAGGTCTACTTGACGTTGATCCACGTTCCAGTCGGATACCAGTAGGCGTCAGACTCGGAGAGCATGGAGGCCGTGACCTCAATGCCATTTCCGCCAGCGTCCGTGCCTGCGCTGTTGCGCTCAATCGTTGTGCGGGTAGGAGGAGTCTGCTCACACGTTGGAACCCCAAGAACCGTCACAACTCCCCAGTCTCCCTCGATGGCGATACCCTCGTCCCGAAGATGCTCACGTGAGTACAGAATGACATCGAGAAACTCAGCCTTCGGAACCTCGACGTTCTTTGCCTCTACCCAGTGAGCCTCGTAGGCTTCCTCGATGTCCTCTCGGCCGCCACGAGTCACCATCTCGCTGACGACTGGAGTGCCATCGGAAACCTTGACGACTCCCTGGAGGGTCGTTGTAAAGTCGTTCTTTACGAAGAAGTGGCGACAGATGTCAGGATACTCATTGGAGATCTCGACGGTGCCAAGCTCAAGGCTAGCCCGCTGATTGATCTGAGTCATGAAATCTTCAGAGGTGATTCCCGTAATGGTGGTGCCCGAACGAGCAGGATCGAATGTATTCGAGAGGCAGAATCCTAGCATCTCGAGGTTGTTGACAGTAGCAGCCATGGTTTGTCTCCTTAGACAAATGTGTGTTTGCAGGTTATCTGCACCATACAATAGCACACAGAGAATAAATGTGTGAAATAAATATATTGTCGCAATATGCGACATTAAAGGCGGCACCCCGAAGGGCGCCGCCTGTACATCATTCTACTCGCGTGTGGTTCGACCGAACTTGGCAGGGTCAGCATTCTGAGCACACCCCATTGGAGTCAAGAGCTACGGGAACTCGCTTTGAATTGTATTCAGTCAGTGGAGCATCGACAACCTGAACCCAGTAATTAGCGCGACCACACTTTGAACAAGTTGGGTTCTCAGCCCCAGCCTTGAGTTCAGAGCCTGCGCATACCTTCTTCTCATCACCTTTGTCGGTGGTTGCGTGAAAGAATGCGAGTGTTTCGAGATTTCCTGACATGTTCGTTCTCCTTGGATGTTTGGGTTTGAGCGCCCCCCACCTTCATCGACACACAACCGGGCAGCGAATCGCCCATGCGGTTGTGCATCTCAAGTGGGGGCCTAGCACCCCTCGCTATTCAGAGGCGGCCGCCATCGAGCGGCACGCGTCCTCTTCATTCATCATGCGGCACGCTTCCTCGTCGTTGAGCCTATCAAGCTCGGTCATGTCTGCCTGCATGGCGACAGTCGCATCAAACTCCTGCGCCTGTGAGTTGTACGATGCGTTCGCAAAGTCCTCGTCAAGCTGCCGCCGCTCCTGCTCTTCCTGGGCAAGCTCCGCAAGCGTTGGCACACGCTGCGCAGCGGCCAGGCTCTCGCGCTCCTCGCTACTACGCCACAGAAGGTCAAGTTGAGATTCGCTATCAGTTGCGATGCAGTCATCCGCCTGCTCAACTCCGTGCATCATGTTGTACACACGCTCATCACCAGAGCCATCCTTTGGCCACGCAGGTCCGCGAACCAGTTGCTGGTCAGGGTCGCTGACCACTCCACCAGATGCATACGTGAGCTTCTTGACGATGAAAAACTCAGCGTCATTCCGTGGGAAGGCCCTGCGCACAGCCTTAAGTACACTGCCTGCATACACCTTCTTTTCTTCACCTTCATCGGTGGTTACGTGAAAGAATGCAAGTGTTTCAAGAGTTCCTGACATATTCGTCCTCCTTGGACGTTTGGGTTTGAGCGCCCCCCGCCCTCATCGACATGCAACCGGATAGCGAATCATCCGCGTGGCTGCATGTCTCAGGTGGGGGCCTAGCACCCCTCGCTATTTCTTTGGCCTACATGTGTAGCACTCGAAGATGACGGGTGCCGGATAGGCCATGCCATCGGGAGCATAGTACATCGTTCCAAGCGCACCCTCATCCTTGCAGATGTTGCAGGTGTCGCGCTCCTCTCGAGTCCCGTCATGCCCATCCATCTTACAGAAGTGTGCGAACCGTTCAGCTCTGAGCTTTTGCTCTGCCTCGATATCCGCACGCAGATGGTACGAGCCTTCTGAGATCGCCACGGGCATACGCATCCCGTGCCGCTGAGCCATGTCGACAATGCCGAGGACAACCCTCAGGGTCGGCTGGACACGCTCGCCGTTCGCGAGTCTGTGGTCAAGCTTGCGATACTGTATCGCTGCACGTACCCGACTCATGCTTTCGAGTTCAGCCGGAAGTGGAAGCCATGTGGCTATTGGTGTGTTCATAGGCTTTGCCTTTGGTGTGTGTGACCGATTCATCCGTGAGGACTCATCAGGGGAGTGGTGTCAACTCCCGACCCCCGCACTTTCGTGTGGGGGTTTCGACTCTACCGAGTCGAATCGGTGTGTGGGCAGGGCACCCGGATGGGTGGGGGCATCTTAGTAGATGCAGTCCCCAATCCATGCGGGCATGAGGGTTGGAGTGAATGGCTGCCAGTCGGTCGCCATGCGCTCGCGCTTCTCGGCGGGGAGTCCTTTCAGGAAGGAGTCGATAGCCGGGACGCTGAAGTACATGGGCGAGCGGGGAGCGATGCGCTTGGTCTTCGTTCCGCCCCGTGCATACTTGCGATAAAATGGGCGGCTGTGTGTCTCAACTCGACCGCCACCCTCAACCTCGCGCCCGGTCATGTCCTCGCCGTGCACCTTGTAGGGTACCGGCTGACCGTTGTGCATGGGTACGCCCACCGGAGCCACAACATCGACGCCAGCATTGACTTGCTCGCGGAGGATAGCGCCGACATTGAAGAAGCGCATATCCATGTTGCCGTTCTCGTCTCGCCTTGCGACCGTCAGCATAAGCTCGCGGCCCCGATTCAAGAGCGAGTCCATGATTTGCTCGCCGGTCATTCCGAGGCGTCCACCCTCAGACTTGCGTGAGCGGCTGACCACCTTGAGCTGGTTGCTGATCCGACCGCCGAGGTTCGTGAGCATGTGCTCATCTACAACCGGAGTCTTCGCACCGGCGTCTGCACACTCGCCGTGAATGGTTACCACGTTGCCCGTGCCCGCACCCGACTTCCCGTTCGCACGCCGAACCACGTACATCGGATCGTTCTTGCCATACTGCGGAAAGAAGTCGTTGAGAACATCAGCACAGTCGGCGGTCGAAACATCACCGTGACCGATGAAAGAAACGATGTCGTGAACCTCGCCGCCGGGAGTCACGATCGTGCTGTCAACATATCCGGGACCGCACAAGCCAGCGTGATAGCCGGTGATCTCAGTCTCACCGAGAGAGAGATGGGCCTTGCTGGTGTCCTTGACACTCTGGACCGTCGTGCCGATGATAGAATCAGGGGTCACGATAGAGAAGCGCCATGCGCCATTGACGAAACCGCCACCATTGACGCCGAGGGCGTCACCGTTGGGATGCTCTGGAGCGAGTGGCGTACGCTTCAGGAAACCTTTGTCGAAAAGAAGGGGCATAAATACCTCATACAGTTAGGGTTTTATTGTCGCAAAAGAATAGCACACAGAAAATAAATCTGAAAGCTAAACAAAACAAAGCAGAAACCCCAGCGCCTCACATCACGTCAGAGCCAGGGTTACTATGCTTATATGCTACCATAGCACGCCAAAGACAAATCCGCTGGCCCGCGCTCCGTCACCGGCCATTTTTTAACTTTATTTCTGTAATTCTCTGTAGCTTTCCTATATTCTGTGTCATTTCCATAGGAAATAAAGTTTTTAGTCTCTTACTGTATAAAAACTATATAAGTTATTTATAGTCTGTATAGGGATATATATAAAAGTTGTTTTATTGGCTATAGGGAATATGTTATTCTTTCCTATAGGATAAATGCTTTTATTGCTTACTGTACTTACGGGAAAACTCTTATAATTTATCTCTTATCCTTATCAGATAAATCCCCCGCAATTATTATTTTTAATTTACGCCCGGGTTATTTTCTCATACCAATGTTGCCGCGCAATTATAATTTATAGTTAAATCTTGGATTTCGGATCGTGTGTATCCGCCGGTCTCTGTTATATAATATTCATTTCCCCATTGACTATCCAAATTCATTTCTAAATCCCTGATGTCTTCTGCCCAGAGGGCCTCTGCATTTATATCATATCCTATATTGACTTTAATATCGCAGATTGGATTTTCCATTATTGAATTCAACCCTTGCCTCATCATCTTCTGAGCCTGAATCTTTATTTCTTCGTCTGGGGCGGACCTCATTATTTTATGCTGATTTAATGTTATTAGCGCATCCCGAATCATTTCATATATTTTACAAAATATCTTATTGTGATCTTTAACCAGATCTTTATCCGCATTTTCTTTTCTTGTAAGTCCTTGGTATTTTGAATCTGGTTCTGGATACGGACCGGTCGTCTCCATATAAGTCATCATGCATTTCGATTCATCAAAGGTTTTTCTTACCTCTCTTATTTTATCTATAATCGCGCGATGATCTATCTTGCTAATGACTGCCTTTAGATCCTCTAAATAATCTGGACCTGCTATCTTATTTATCCTTTCCAGAGACAGCAGTCTTAGTCTTTTAATTCTTGCATTTCTATCCATTAATTTACCCTCGAAACTAACTAAAATTATTAGTCTATCTAACCCACTTTCTTCCACCTTACTCCATTTATTACCACCTTTACATATAAACAGTAATAATTACATTGATTATCAAAGAGAAAATGCTTTATAAAATGAAGTTCATAGTCAAATTATACTTTTATACATTTAAATAGACTATGGTTTTATCTATGATTATCATTATGATATTGTATGATTAAATTATATCAAAATACATAAAATATGGCTAATTTGCAGAAGGCTCAAAATTGGCTATACTTTATATGGATTTTTTGTATAATTTAATTAATTGAAAATAAAAGTTTTTATTAGTTTTAAATTAGTTTATTTTGTAATATAAATTATATTATGATTAAACAAATATTTATTGCAGCTCTTATGCTCTCTGGCTGCATTCCAAATGAGAAGGCAACAGAAGATTCTACAGAAAGTGGCCTTGTAGATTCTGCAGATTCTAACGTAAGTGGTGACACCACAACTGGCATAGTCAGCGATAATCCTCCTGGTGCAGACGACTGGAGCAATGACTCTGGAGATAGCGCTGATTCTGGAAATAGTGCTGACTCTGGAGTTGATACAGGCGGTGGAGATACCGCGCTTCAGTCTTATGAAAATTGTTCAAATATAATAGACTGGAGAAATGAGCCTGATCCATTAAGCAAGCCATGTAACTTTAGACTTACTGATCAAAATGGGAATAGTGTCGAGCTGTATGATTACGAAGGAGATGTTATAATGTTAGACTTCTCTGCTACGTGGTGTTACGTATGTAAGATAGTGGCAGAACATGTTCAAGATATGCATGACTCTTTATCTCCATTTACCGCCATTACAATTTTAACAGAAGATTCTTCTGGCAACAGACCTGACGCATCAGTTCTTAGTGATTGGGCAAGTGAGTATGGTATAACTACATCTCCAATTCTTGCTGCAACAGATGAGTTGCTGGGAGAAGATATAGATCAGTGGAGCATAAACGGCATGCCATGTTTTTTCGTTATAGATAAGAACTTTTACTTAAGAAAAATGCAGCCCGGGTGGAACGAAGCAACTATGACAGAATATGTCGAAAGCTTGATTTTAGAATAACTTATCCATCAGGATTATCACAATTGTCATAACAGAGATCTTTTTCTAGCTCGCATTCTTCTTCTGGGTCCATCCCCATTATTGCCTCTTCACCATCACCAGCGCCACCACAAATAATGGCATCACATGCGCAACGACATGCCGCCTTCTTACCTTTGCACTTATTGCTGCCGGCAGCCTTGTCGATGGCGCCACCAATGAGATCGGCCAGCGGGCCACAGATAATGGAGCCTTCTGTAATTAGTATGCAAATTACTTTTAGTATTGTAGAAGTTGATGCATCAGCGGTCTCCGCAACAGCCCCACTGGAGGTTTCGCCATCATCACCGTCTGAGGTATCTGCTTCATCATCTACGGTATCATCGGTAGCGGCGGAGGACGCATCATCTGCTGCCTCAGCAGAATCATCATCTGATGATATTTTATAAGAAGCGATTCCTGAATCTATCATTGCATCAAGCATTTCGTTATAATCAACCGGAGCACCGGCCCTGTTTCCGTAAACACGCAAGTAGGTGTCGTCAAAATGTTCTGATAAATCAATATCTACAGTAGAGTTGTACCACTCCTTATACCCACCAGAGTCTTTATATCCATCAATCCTATTCTCCAAGGCAGTAACGACAGATTTTCCATATAGCTCTAAATTATCAAAAAGCTCATCTTCATGTTTATGAGTTTTTGTTATTCTAAAATTCATTTTTAAGCTAGATAGCACAGAATCAGCGTCTTTTAATGATTTACGTCTAGCTTTAGATTCCTTTACAAGTCCTCTAAGGCCATTTCTTATTTTCAATAAATCCGAAGAGCTTCCGCCGCTCAGGCTTAGCAGATCTGAAAGCTTTGAGGTTGAATCCTCACAACTTTTGGCATACTTATTTATAGTATTTATTTGAAAATCTCTTGCTTCTGATTTTACAGACATTTTTACCTCACATTAGACTATGTATTTTTAATGTAATTATTAATAGAGCTATAGGGTTAGAACCTAGGAAAATATACCAGGCCTATATAAAATTCACGCCAGAATAAATTAACTCTTATCCCAAATATTCTTTCACCAAACATGTTATGCCCAGAGCTAATTGAGATGCCTACTTCAAAGCCATGAGTCTTTGTAAAATATATAGATTTTCTTATCATTTCATATGCAATTTAATTATGATTATCATTATTAATTATTCTATAGGTGAATACACATAAGCATATGCTTTAGACTGATCGTTTAGCTCTACAAGCTCTCTTATATACTCTTCTCCCTCATACTCATCTATTTCTTTTAAAGTTTCTAAATCAACACTATAAAGCTCACCATTTACAGAATCATCTTTGTTGCCCGGAACTATTGCCGGGCCATGCCCCTCTGTGCGACGAAAGCCTTTTAGAGTCTTCTTCCCTAAAAATTCTGCCCCCTTAAGCTTTTTATGGTTCTTTTCTCCTTTGCGCAATGTTCCGTAAACAAAGAGCGGCGTTTCATCTTCCCAATACTCTAGAACATCCATGCGATCATGCCTCGGAAAGCTGCCGGTCATCGTGTATGGATGATATCCGTATGATTCTTCGTCACCAAACAGCTCTTCTGTTTTATCTATGAAATTACCAGGTACAGCATCTGTAAGCAAATGCTTTAAAAGAGCTCCTACATCTACTGGGGCACATATCTCTCCAATAAGTGGAATGTCAAACTTGCTCCAGTAAACGGCCGAATCCCAATGAGAGCCTCCCGTATGTGATTCACCCTTAGGAGCCCTCATGTCTTTTAAAATCATTTTTCCGCTTGAATCAAATTTCAAATGAAGCTGAGAGACTCCACTCCCGCGATCACCATATTCATCAAAACTCAGAAGCTGTCTGTAGCTTTTTACATCCCCATCATCTCTTCCTAATGCTTTCAGGATATCTCCGCAGGCTCCTCCGTCACAATATTTGCCAATTAATGTTCTTAGTGTATCAACATCTGAATGGCAGAACCTGGGGTCTTGTTTTATTTGACTTTCAGTTGGGTAATAGCTGGGATCATTTATCAATTTTGAATTCACATTGCTTGGCGTTCCATCTTTATTAACATACATTCTGAATGCTGGCGACGGGCCGTGTGCGAATTCTGGCCCCGTTATGTGCTCAATCCAATCTGAGCTATATCCGGGTATATTTAGAACCTCGGCATCATTATCCCACCAATCATTCCAGGCGTCTACTATATTATCTATCAACTCAGGTGTTGCGCTTTTTATAAGCGCGTCTACCCTATCAGCCTCTTTCTCAAAGCCTGATTCATCTAGAGCGTTTGCGAGACTTATAAGATTGTTAATCACTCTACAGCCCCCTTTGTTTTTTGTGATGTATATTGTGCATTGCTTTCATATCAAATATTACATCAACAAGAACTAAATTTCCGTATTCATCCGAGCCAACATTTCTTGGGCTAATCTCAAACCCATACTCTCCTCCATATGCTGAGGCAGAATTCTTTAGGGACTCTAAGGCCTCTATGAGGCTCTGCTTTATATTATTTTTTATAGCACAA
>Ga0315316_10000656_pt1 | contig 23161 bp, 20 predicted proteins | sample M160m3416metaG_FD_203702 | JGI IMG/M metagenome (GOLD analysis project Ga0315316, IMG submission 203702) | Ammonia-oxidizing marine archaeal communities from Monterey Bay, California, United States - M1 60m 3416 | ecosystem: Environmental > Aquatic > Marine > Intertidal zone | place: USA... | reverse complement strand
AAACTTCATCAATCAAATACCTTTTTTTTGTGTATCAATAGCTATTATGTATAAAGGAGAAATAATAGGAGGAGCCGTTGGATTACCTTGGGAAGAGACCTCTATAATATATGCAATGAAAAATGAAGGTATTAATTCAAATTTTTCACAAAAAAATTCACAAGAGCTAAAAAATCATCCAGTTCCAGGAATTTTATCTTTCGCACCCACATATTTTAATTTGTCTTACGTTGTAAAAAACAAATTTTATAAAAATTCTGGAGAATTACGGAATTTTGGCTCTGCTGCCGCTGAAATTGCTTTGGTTGCAAACGGTAATGCACAATTAGCCTTATCGGGCTATGCTTTTTGCTGGGATTTTGCAGCAGCTTGGATATTAATCAAAGAATCCAAAAAGAGTATTTTTTATGGAAACATGAAAAAAAATATTTGGGAAAATACAAATCCATGGAGAAAGTACTATAAAGATGGTTCTTACAATTTAGAAACATTGAAAAAATGGAGAGGTAAATTTTTTGCTTCTAATAAAGAAATTGAAGCATTCATATTAAAAAATATAAAACCAAATGGCAGAACAAAAACTAATATATTCAGAAGATTTATCAAGTTTCTTTTTTTAAGATAATTTTTAGACTAAAGGATAAGGAACATTAGAATATGGGTCCAGTTCAGAGATTTTTTTGTCTTTCAGTAATATTTTAGACCTTTCAATCAAACTTATGATTTCTTTTTCTGAAATCAAATTTACTAATTTACAAAATATATTTTTTTGAGTTTCAAGTTCAAAAATAAAGCGTTCAATCTGTAAAAGATTTTTTTTATCTATTTTCATTTTATTGAATTCAAACATTACGGTTCTTAACCGTGTGTAAGGGTTAAATGTTAATGCTTGATCAATAGCCCAAATATTTTTACCTTCATCAAGAATAATAGACCCCGCTTTTCTATCTGTATTAAGGATAATAGAATCAAAAATTATTACTAAACTAAGATCTTTCTGATATTCATCAAACAAATTAAAATAGTTGTTATTAGGATCATGATCTATAAATTTTTGAAAACTTCCGAAGCCAAAGGGGCCTTCTCTTATTATAAGAGGCGGTAGATTTGGCCATTCAAAATATTTTGAGATTTCATATGACGCCAATTCTCTAGAAGATAAATTACCTATAAAAAAATCACCTAATGGTCTTTCTCCTTTTATAGGTTTATATATTGATAATAATTTTTCATTATCATCTCCCAACATTTCACATAAAAAAACTTTGTTAGACCCATTAATTACTTCTCTTATTGAGTTTATAGAGAAAGTTCTTAATTTTGACTCAATTTCTTGTTTAAGCAATTTTTATATTCTCTATATGCCCATTCATCTTAATACAAAAATGTCCATCTTTATTAATAGGGTTTAAGCATAAAGAACAAATAGGTCTTCCTTTAGATATTATTTTCAAACAGGTTATTGCAAAAGACTGAGCGTATTCATTTTTATAGAAAAACATAGCAGCAATTCCTTTATCTTGCTCATCAATTCCTACAAAATAAAAATCAAAAATATTTGAACTTTCGTCAAATTCTAAAGCAAAATCCATTAGTTTGAAATTTTTAATTATAGATTTATCAGTAATAGATGGGAGCATTTTATTAGGTTCAGAAAAAGTTTTATATTTGTGAATATTTTGAGCAATCAATGCTAATTGTTCTTTTTCAAGCAATAAATTAACATAATTGTTTTGGCACTCAATTTCAATCGAAAAGGTTCTTTCGCCTGGTTCCCCAATAGATTTTGGAAGTAAGCTTCTACATTCTCCAAAATTTATATATTTTTCTTTATCTTTCAAAGTAATATCACAAGTTTTAATTATCATTTTAACTAATTTATATTAGATTATTCATATAATAATAGATATATTAGAAGTGTTAGACAAAAAAAACTTAAGTTCTAATGAAAAAATCACAAAAAATAGAAATATACGATACAACTTTAAGAGATGGTACCCAACAAAGTGGAATCAGCCTATCTCTTGAAGAAAAAATACTTATTACAAAAAAATTAGATGAATTAGGTGTAGATTTTATCGAGGGCGGATTTGCAGGTTCAAACCCAAAAGATGAAGAGTATTTTAAAAGAGTTAAAAATTTAGATTTACAAAATTCTAAAATAGTTTCTTTTGGTCAAACAAGAAAGCCAAATTCAAAAGTCTACGAAGACCCTTTTATAGATGCAATCCTGACAGCTGAAACAGATTATGTAACTATTGTGGGAAAAGCTAGTGCATATCAAACTGAAAAAATAATTAAAACTTCATTAGAAGAGAATATAAATATGATAAGTGATTCTATCGAATATCTTAAAAAGAACAATAAAGAAGTTTTTTTTGATGCAGAGCATTTTTTTGATGGATATAAAGATAATCCTGAATATTCTATTTTGTGCTTAAAAACTGCATTAAACGCTGGAGCTAAAAGAATTATATTATGCGATACAAATGGAGGAACTCTTCCGAGTGAAATCTATGAAATTACAAAAAATATTTTAAATGAATTTAAAGAGGATAAATTATTTGGAATTCATACACATAACGATACAGATACAGCTGTAGCATCAACTTTATCAGCTGTTGAAGCTGGGATTTTTCAAGTTCAAGGATGTATTAACGGGTATGGAGAAAGAACTGGAAATGCTAATTTAATTAGCGTTATCGCAAACTTAAATTTAAAAATGAATAAGAAAACACTTCTAAATGATAATAATTTGAAACAACTAACCAATGTTTCAAATTATGTCTCTGAAGTAGCCAATAAAAGGCCGTTTCCCTTTCAACCCTTTGTTGGTAAAAATGCTTTCACTCATAAGGGTGGGATGCATGCAGCTGGATACTTAATTGATCCTCAATCCTTTCAACACATAGAGCCAACAGATGTAGGTAATGAATCATCTATTTCTATATCTGAGTTAGCAGGTAAAAAAAGTGTTATGACTAGAATAAAAAACTTAGGTCTAGATAAAATTTTAGATAATAACGATGCAGAAAAAATCATTAAATCAATTAAAGAAAAAGAATCAAAAGGTTATGCTTTTGAATTAGCAGGATCTTCGTTAGATTTATTAATTCATAGAAACCTTCCAAATTATGAGAAAAAATTTGAACTAGTAGATTTTATGGTAATAATAGAAAATAAAAGAAGAGGTTCTGTAGGAACAGGCTGGAGGCAAAATGAATTGGAACACCCTATGCTTTCAGAAGCAACAATTAAATTAAAAACTTACAATAAAATTGTTCACACAGCAGCAGAAGGCAATGGGCCTGTAGATGCACTAGATAAAGCAACAAGAAAAGGATTAATAGATACTTTTCCTGAAATAGATAAATTAAGACTTACAGATTATATAGTTAGAGTTGTTGAAGAAGGAACTGGCACTGGTGCAGTTGTAAGAGTAATTATAGAATCTTCTGATGATAAGGATGTATGGACTACCGTAGGAGCATCATCTAATATTATTGAAGCTAGTTGGTTAGCATTATCTGATGCCATTGAATGGTTTTTAATTAAAAACTCCCTGTAGGGCTAATATAAGCCTCTCCATCATGTTCAATAATAATCTCTTCGACTGTCTTGTTTTCTGATATTTTAAAAGCTCTTACAATTGGCCTAGTTTTTTCTACCAGTGAAATTAGAACATAATTAGGTTTGATCCAACCAGATTCTACTGCATTTGCGATATCAGTTGGCGAAGGATAAGCTTGAGAAAGTGTATGAGAATGATAAATAGAAAGTATTTCTAGTTTATTTTCATCTGCATATTTCTCAGCAGAAATTTGATCCAAGGGATCTAAAGAATATCTTTTAATTGGAGTTTCATGAATGTTTTTACATTTAAAAATTTGCTCTACTTCATTCTTTTTTCCCATCAAATATCCACAACATTCATTCGGATCTTCAATTAATGAGTGTTCAATTAACTTTGAAATTATTCGTCTTGGTATTATTATTTTCATAATTACAGTATAAATTATTTTTTTATGAACAATATTTCTAAAACCATTATCAATTGTAGACAAAATAACAAAAAAATTATAATTCATGAAAAAGATAAAGTGAATTTAGATTTTTCAGATGGCTATATTATTCAAAACGAAATACACAACTATTATTCAAAATCAGAAACATTTAATGCATGGAAAATAGGCTGCACTACAAGAGTAATGCAAGAATATCTTAAAATTCCAACTCCATGCGTAGGAAGAGTTATGAAAAAAAATGTATATAAGGGAGATTCAAAAGTAAAATTTAAAGATTTTATTAGACCTGGTGTTGAATGTGAAATAGGGGTTATACTTTCTAAGGAATTTGACTATACAAAAGAAAATAATGAATTAGACAAAATAATTGAAAAAATAGTTCCTTCAATCGAAATAGTTGACGATAGGTGGCCAGATTATAGTAAAGAAAATACCCCTATGTTAATAGCAGATGATTTCTTCGCTTCATCAATAGTATACGGGGAAGGGGAAAAAATAAAAGACATAAATGATTTAAAAGATATAAATGGATTCATGTCATCAAATAATAGAATTATAGGTACAGGAAAAGGTTCTGATATTCTTGAAAATCCTTTAAATGCCCTCAAGTGGTTTCTAGATTTTAATTTTATAGGGAATAATGTTCCAAAGGCAGGAGACTTGATTTCATTGGGATCCATTGTGCAAACGTATTGGGTTCATAGGAATGACACAATAAAAATAGATATTGAAAAAATAGGAAATGTAGAAGTTAAATTTAAATAGGAATAGGATATAAAAATGAAAATTATAAATTTAGAAGTATTTATTTCTAATCCAGGAAAAAATAATTTAGATGATGATTTTTCTAAATCAATTAAATATTTTGGTAAAAATCTTATATTTGTTAAATTAGAAACTGACATTGGAATTACAGGATGGGGAGAGTGTTATTCCCAATCAGATAGAGACACTCAAATCACTTCTCATGTTGAAAAGTTAAAGAAATATATTATGGATTATAGCCCATTTAATATAAGGAATTTTGTTTTAGGTGCACAAAGAGATTTTTCAAACAAAAGACCTTCTATGGACTTTTGGTGTGCAGTAAGTGGAATAGAAATTGCAATGTGGGACATTTTAGGAAAGTACTTTGATCAACCAATATATAATTTACTTGGAGGAAAAATCCGAGAAAGAATAAAAGTGTATGCTAATGGTTGGGCTACTAGCCTTGAAGAAGAAACTCTAGCAAAAAATGCATTAGATATGGTTAATAACAGAGGATTTAAGGCATTAAAATTTGATCCTTTTACCGGCCCTTGGGAAGATTGGCCAGAAAACGAAATTTTATTTGAAGCATCAAAGAGAGTAGGGACTGTCAGAGAAGCCGTAGGCCCAGACATTGAAATTTTAGTAGAAGTTCATAGGAGATTATCTGTTTCTAAAGCACAGCTTTTCACAAAAGAAATTGAAAAATTTAAACCTTTTTGGATTGAAGAACCATGTATATCAGAAAATATAGACGGTATAAAAGAAGTAAAAGATGTCACACATATTCCTATCGTAACAGGTGAAGCATTATATTCAAGAAATATGTTTAGAGATGTCTTCCAAAAAAGAGCTGCTGATATTATCAATCCGGATATTTGTAACACTGGCGGTATTCTTGAATTAGTTATGATTTCTTCAATGGCAGAGACTTTTTCAATAGGAGTATCTCCACATGGTTGGAATTCAACAGGGATAGGAGCTTCTGCTGCTCTACAAGTATCTTCTGTAATAAATAACTTTATAATTTATGAATATATGGTACATGTTGAAGAATTCTCAAAAAAAATCACAAAAAATCATCCCATAGTAGAGGATAGTTTTATTGAACTAAATAGTTTGCCTGGCTTAGGTACTGACATTGATGAAAAAGAACTAACTTTTAATGAAACAAAAAATAAAAGAGATTTCGGAAACTTAAGCTAAGTTTTTGAAAGTGTTTGTTTTTTATAATTCTTTTTTATTTCATTCCAGTCCCAAATTTGGGGTATAGTTTCTCCATTAGCCCATAAATCTAACTGATCATAATAGTTTTCAGATCCTGGATTACCAGAAGAACCTAATGGGACAATCCATCTACTATTTTCCCATTTACTAGGATCGTGTGCGTATCTGTTAACTGAAGCTGCTATAACATTATAATTTTTATCATATGAACCTGCTAAAGGAGTATCATTATCACCGCTAGCAGAAACCTTTTTAGGGTTTAATGTTTTAGAGTATTTTTCAAAAATAGAACTTAATGGATGCTGATGATTGGTTTTATGAAGATTTCCCCATTTCCATTCTTTTATATTATTTCCAAACTTTAATTCTAAGAAACTAATAGCTTCTTTGAAAGAATTTTCAAATAAGTTTTTCCAATTATCTTTTTTATTTAATAAAAAAGATTTATCGTCTCCAAAATGTTCATTGATCAAAGGGGTTAAAAATCTTCTTACATGTGAAACTGCACCATAATTTTTCCACTGTATTGTCTCTTCTGCTAGATTTGCATAATTGAGTTTTATTATTTCTTCAATTATTTTTTCTTTTGTTACAATATATATTGAAGCTCCGGAACTATGTTTATCCATTAAGAAATCCCATTTATACAAGGTGTCAATTCCTTCTTTTTCAAGTTTTGACAATTTGTTTTCTGATAAATTCATACTTTTACAATACGAAATCATTTTTTCAGCAGGTATAGAAAATTTTTGATTATGCATTTCAAGCATATTTTCTATTTTGAGGTTTTTAGAATTTTCTTGAATATAATTTACTAAAACTTTGGCTCTATATTCTGGAGCAAAAGCAACCGACATAAAATAAGGGTAATCGTAATCTACAACTTGTTGATTACAAGTAACTACCCATCCTTCCTTAGGATTTCTTGACTTTGGTAATTCATCTCTTGGAATCTCTTTATTTACTAGATATTTTTCTTCCCATCCTTTAGCGATACCCCATTCATGTTGTTTATCTCTTACAGGAACAGATCCTGCAAATTTATATCCAAAATTCTTATTTATATCTGCATAAGGATAATTATTTGTTCTGTCTGTCCATTTGTCAAAAGCTTTTTCTAAATCATCTGCTGATTTAGATTTCATCGCTTCATATGCTGAATCGATCCAATAAGTTCCTTCATCAAGGCCTCCCGGATCAGAAAGAGAAAGTGCGTATTCATCATTTGGATTTCCAAAAATTACATTCCCATTTATAGTTTTGATTACATCTATTTGAATTTTTTTCTCATTTCTAGGAAAAATATCCTTTTTAAAATGCTCTGTATTAATCCATTTTTTATCATAAAATTGCTGAATTTTATTATTTGAATATCTTAATTTTTCAATAAAAATATCTTGCGTATCAGCTCCTCCATGAGTCATTCCCCAAGCAACATTTTTATTGTGAGAAAAATGCATAAATCCTGGATAGCCAGGTATAGTATGCCCCATTCCTTCAAAAGTATCACATTTTAGATGTACTTGATAATAAACATTAGGGGTGTCCAAAGTTCGATGAGAATCTCCTCCTACTAATGGGAATCCAGAATAAGATTTCTCTCCAGATATTGACCATCCATTTGATTCTCCGTCTATTGCACCTATAGCCTTAAAATTTTCAGCAGCTTCTGTCAATTCTTCAACGGCATTTTTTATTTGCCCTGAGTAATTAGTTCCTGGAGGTAAAGTTAATAAAGCTCCAGGGAAGTATCCAGGGATTAACTTTGCAGCTTTTTCTGGGCCTATTTCATTAGAAAGTTGTGAGTAAAAAAGCTTTCCATTGAAAGAACCTTCAGCTGCATTTCTGATTTTATAAATCAATATAGAGTGCCAATCTTCCCAAAGTTCAGGCTCTATTTCTAAAAGGTTATATTCTAAAGGCAATACGGAGGTATTAGAAAGATAAAAATTAACTCCTTTTGTAAAATTTTTAATCATGTTTTTTGCAGAATCAGAAGCATTTCTTAAATCAGCTTTAGCTACAGTTTCAAAGTTACGCTTAATATTCAGCTTATCATTAGATATTGCTTTTTTACCCAAATATTCTGATGATCTACCAAGACACCTTAAGCGATCAAGGTCCATTTGAAATAGTCTATCCTGAGCTATCGAAAAACCTTGTGCAAAAAATAAATCATTTTCATTTTCTGCACTTATATGAGGAATTCCCCATTGATCTCTATAAATTTTTACATTTTCAATTAAATTCTCAGATTGATATGAGGATTCTAAATCAGGTAGAAAATCTTTTGGGTTTAACATAAATTTATTTAGGGCCGCTTGAAATTATTCCGGCAACCAAATCTCCCATTTGGCTAGTAGAAAGCTTATGATCATTCTCTCCCGCTATATCAATAGTCCTGTATCCTTCAGTAATTATTTTATTAATCGCTGATTCTATTTCATCAGCTTCTTCATGTAGTCCAAAAGACCAACGTAACATTAGAGCTGCTGACAAAAACGAAGCGACCGGATTGGCTACATTATGCCCTGCTATATCCGGGGCAGATCCATGAATGGGTTCATAAAGAGCAGGTCTGCCTCTTCTTCCTCTTCTTTTACCTGGAGGAGGAGGAGATGAAGCAAGGCTAGCAGAAGGAAGCATTCCCATAGATCCTGTAATAACTGAAGCTTCATCAGAAAGAATATCTCCAATGCTATTTTCAGCCACTATAACATCAAATTCGGATGGACTAGTTATGATTTTCATTGCTGCATTATCTGCAAGCATATGAATCAATTCTACCTCTGGATAATCTCGAGAGACTTCATTTGCTATTTCTCTCCATAGCCTACCTGTTTCTAAAACATTCATTTTATCAAGTGAATGTAATCTTTTTCTTCTTGATTTAGCTAACTCAAAAGCAACTCTTACAACTCTAGCTATTTCTTTTTCTGAATAAGCAAGTGTATCAACAGCTCTTCTGCCTCTAGTACTTGCGCTTCTTCTTTTAGGTCTACCAAAATAAAGGCCTCCTGTTAGCTCTCTTACGATCACAAAATCAACATCCTTTAAGTACTCAGGTTTTAACGGACTTGAATGAAGAAGCTCAGGGTAAACTTTTACTGGTCTCATATTTGCATATAGCCCAAGTCTTTTTCTTAAAGCTAATATTGCATCTTCTGGCCTTACATCTGCGCTAGGATTATCCCATTTTGGACCTCCTACAGCTCCGAAAAGAATTGCATCAGAACCCAAAGCTAAATTCATTGACTCAGGAGGAAGTGGGTTATTAAATTTATCAATTGCAGCACCACCAACAATTGCATGTATGAATTCAAAATTATGATCAAATTTTCTACATATTGCCTCAAGGACTTTCATTGATTCTGTAGTAACTTCTTTACCTACACCGTCACCTGCTAAAACACAAACTCTTGCTTCCATATTTCCTCCGAAAATTTTTCACTAACTACTATTCTATCAATATTTATATGAATTTTGAATTTAATCAAAAATTTATATGTTTTTTGACTCATATTTTGATATTTTATCTGCGTGTTGAAGAGTAATACCAATATCATCAAGGCCTTTCAAAATGGAATCTTTCCTAAAAGGGTCAAAATCAAAATTTGCAGAAAAATCTATATTATCTTCTAAATTTTGATTTTCTAAATTTACTGTTAGTTTATAGTTTGGAATTCTGATTGAGTTTGACATAATCTTATCAACTTCTTTTGTATTTAAAACAACTGTTATGATTCCGTTTTGCATACAATTATTTCTAAAAATATCTGCAAAACTAGTAGAAATAATTACTTTAAATCCATATTCGTAAAGAGCCCATGGTGCATGTTCTCTACTTGAACCAGATCCAAAATTTGGGCCTGTTACTAATATTGATGCTCCTGAAAACTTAGGCGAGTTTAATATAAAATCAGGATTAGGAACTCCATCTTCAAGATATCTCCAATCAAAAAATGCAAATTTTCCAAATCCTGTTCTTTCAATTCTTTTTAAAAATTGCTTAGGTATAATTTGGTCAGTATCTACATTAACTCTATCTAATGGAGCGACTAACCCTGTATGTTTTATAAATTTTTCCATAACTTTCTCCTGTTTCTATTGTAAAGGATCTACAATGATAGATCCTGTTTTTATATTTTTGATTTCTTGTAATTTGTAAATTTCTGAAACTAGAGAAATAGAAATAAAACAAAATATTATTAATATAATTGAAGAAAAATACATTAATCTTGTCCCCTCAATTAAATCATTCACCGTATCTGAGTTATACGCCCAAAATCTTGTTATTATTGAAGGATTAAAAAGCATAATCGATATAAAACTTAAAAACCATAATTTACATCTATTTGAAAGAATATCAAACATTTTATCCTTCTTTTGAATAATACTTCCTTTATAAATTTCAGAAAAAGTTTTAAAAATCCTATACGTCAAAAACAATAATGGGAAAATTATAATTAAAAAAGCTAAATTAAAATCTTTTGAAATAAATCTAGAAATGAAAACAGATAAAAAATATAAAAAAATTGCAAAATAAATCCATACTATAGATTTTTCAGGAGAAACAGATGATTTGTATTTTAAAGTTTTAATATTTCTTAAAGATCTATGAAAAAAAGTTCCTAATGGGAAAAAGAGGAGAAACATTAATAAAAACTGAAAAATATACAAAACTTGGGATCTTGATTGAGTTTTATCCATTTCGTTTACAAAAATCAAAGGCGTGTCACATTTTCCTTCTAAAAGTTCCTTTGGATTACTAGAATTACAATCTAAAAAGTTTTCTTTTTGTGAAAATTCTATTACTAAATCAAAATTTATAGCATTTGTTGGAGGAATAGAAGTTATTCCTTGATATTTCCAGTTTTTATATATTTTTTCATTATTTTTCTCAATAAAAAACATTCCAAAACACATTAGTATAGCGATAAAAAGAAACAACGTAATTATTCTAAGAGGATTGATGTTAGTTTCAAATGAATAAGCCGAAAAAAAAGATTTTCTAGCTTCATCTAAATTTTTCTGATTCCCAAAAATTTTAGATAAAAAGCTAGTTTTTTGTAGAGGGTCTTTTTGTGAATTTGAAAATCTCGAGAATGATTTAGGTTTACCAAATTTTTTTTGCTTTTCTTTTGCCAAAAGTGAATGTCCTACCAGTCTCTTACATCAACAAAATGGCCTTCTATAGCAGCTGCTGCTGCCATCTCAGGACTTACAAGGTGTGTTCTACCACCTTTCCCTTGCCTTCCCTCAAAGTTTCTATTAGAAGTAGAGGCACATCTTTCTCCGGGTGCAATAATGTCAGGATTCATTCCTAAACACATTGAACATCCTGATTCTCTCCATTCAAACCCAGCTGCCTTAAAAATTTCATCTAAGCCTTCTTTTTCTGCTTGAATTTTAGTTAAAGTTGACCCAGGCATAACTTGAGCTCTAACATTACTATTAACTTTTTTCCCTTTTATAATTTCAGCTGCGCTTCTTAAATCTGTTATTCGAGCATTTGTACAAGATCCTATAAAGACTCTATCTAATTCAATTTCTTCTATTCTTGTCCCAGGTTTTAAACCCATATACTCTAGAGCATTAGCACAAGATTGAGAATCTAAGGAAATTTCATAATCATCAGGAGAAGGAATTTGTGCTGAAATAGGTAAAACTTGAGAAGGGTTTGTCCCCCAAGAAACAAATGGCTCTAAATCATCACAATTTACTTCAACATAAGCGTCAAATTTTGCATCTTTATCAGTTCTTAAATTTTCCCAGTCTTTTATTGCTTTTTCCCATTCTTCACCCTTAGGAACCTTGTTTCTTCCTTGCATCCAATCATATGTTGTTTGATCAGGAGCAATCATTCCTGCTCTGGCACCACCTTCAATGGACATATTACATATAGTCATTCTTCCTTCCATAGAAAGACTTCTAATAGATTCACCTGTATATTCCATTACATATCCAGTTCCTCCAGCTGTACCAATTTGACCAATAAGTTTTAATACCATGTCTTTTGCCGTAACCCCTTTTGATAAATTGCCTTTGAACTCTACTTTCATAGTTTTAGGTTTTCTTTGTCTTAGTGTTTGAGTTGCCAAAACATGTTCTACTTCAGAGGTCCCAATCCCAAATGCTAATGACCCGAATGCTCCATGAGTTGATGTATGAGAGTCTCCACAAACAATTGTCATTCCAGGTTGTGTATAACCTTGTTCTGGCCCAATAACATGGACTATGCCTTGTTCTTTATCCCAAACATCAAAAAGTGTAATTTCGTTAGATTTACAATTCTCTCTAATTGTATCTACTTGTTTTCTAGCTACCTCATCTTTTATTTCTTCAGTTCTAGTATCATCAGTAGTAATATTATGATCCACAGTAGCAATTGTTAGGTCAGGCCTTCGAACATTTCTATTGTTGATTCTTAAACTTTCAAATGCCTGAGGAGAAGTCACTTCGTGGACTAAGTGTAAATCTATATATAAAATTTCAGGTTGATCTTTAGGCTCAGCAACAATATGCTTTTGCCATATTTTTTCAAACATTGTTAGTTTATTAGACATCTAACTCTCCTCTTAAATCTCTATTAATTAAATCGCAACTAGCTTACTGATTGAATAATCAAAAATCTATTTATTGCATTAACATAAGCCTTTGCACTTGCAAGTATTATATCTGTATCTGAACCTTGACCTGTATAGATTGTTCCGTTTTTTTCGATTCTAATTGTAACTTCTCCCAAAGCATCTATTCCTTCTGTCACTGAAGAAACAGAAAATTCAGTAAGATTTACATCTATTTTAGTTAAGTCGTCAATAGAGTTACATACTGCATCAACAGGTCCTGTTCCTGATTTGGAACTTTTTCCGGTTTTTCCATCAGGTAATTCCAAAGTAATATTTGAAACAGGATCTCTTTTATTTCCACAAATTACATCTAAATCTATAACCTTAAAGTTTTCTGTAGTATCTAATTCTCTGTGAAATTCACTCATCAAAGATTCGAGATCTTTATCAGTTATTTCTTTTTTCTGGTCTGCTAAGCTTTTAAAACTATTAAATACTTCCAACAATTCAACATCGCTTACTTTATAGCCTAAGAAATCCAATCTGGACTTTAAGCCTGCTCTGCCAGAAACTTTAGTAAGCACAATAGCATCACCCTTCCATCCTACTTCTTCAGGATGCATAATTTCAAATGTTGTTCTTTCTTTTAAAAAAGCATCTTGGTGAATACCTGAAGAATGTCTGAAGGCATTTTGACCAGTAATGGCTTTATTAAATTGGATAGGGAACCCAAATATATTTGATATAAGTCTACTTGAAGGACCTATTTCAGAAGTATTTATATCCGATGAAACTTTATAATGATCGGGTCTAGTTTTTACTGCCATTATAACTTCTTCCAAAGCAGCATTTCCAGCTCTTTCACCTAAACCATTAACACATCCTTCAATTTGTCTTGCTCCATTTTCTAATGCTGACAAACTATTAGCTACAGCCATACCAAGATCGTTATGGCAATGAACACTTACAATAGCTCTATCAATGTTTGAAACATTTTTAAAAACACCAGAAATCAATTTCCCAAATTCTTTTGGGTTAGAATAACCTACTGTATCCGGAATATTCACAGTCGTAGCTCCTGCATCAATAGCTTTTTCAAGCATCATATATAAATATTCAGGATCTGATCTTGAAGCATCCATAGGAGAGAACTCAACATCTTCAACAGAATCTCTAGCTTGCTTTACAGCATCTATTGCCATTGACATAATTGACTCTCTATCTTTTTTCATTTGATGCAACAAATGGATATCTGATGTTGACAAAAATGTATGAATTCTTGGTTTTAATCCATCTTTTACACATTCTATAGCAGATTGTATATCTCCTTTAACTGCTCTTGCTAAGGTACAAATCGTTGGGCCTTCAATTTCTGAAGCTATTTTTCTTACTGCAGAAAAGTCCCCAGGTGAGCTAGCTGCAAAACCAGCTTCAATTATATCTACATTTAGTTTCTGTAACTGAGAAGCGATCCTAAATTTATCCTGAGAAGTCAATGACGCTCCTGCAGACTGTTCTCCATCTCTCAGTGTAGTATCAAAAATTATTAGTTTATCTGTTTTTATTTTTTCCGACATTATATTTCGCCTTATTGACCTACGTGGTTGATTCCAACCAGGGCATCATAGCTCTTAAGTCTTTTCCTATTTTTTCGACAGGATGATTTAAATCTGCTTCTCGGAGGTCATTATATTTATGAAGACCTTCATCGTTTTCGGCTATCCATTCTCTTGCAAATCTTCCACTTTGGATATCATCTAAAACTTTTTTCATAGCATCCTTGACTGAATCATCAATTATTCTAGGGCCAACAGTGTAATCGCCATACTCCGCAGTAGTAGAAACAGAATATCTCATACCTTCAAGTCCCCCTTGATAAATCAAATCAACAATAAGTTTCAATTCATGCAAAACTTCAAAATATGCTGATTCAGGTTGATATCCTGCTTCAGTAAGAACTTCAAAACCAGCCTTAATCAAGGCTGTTACACCACCACAAAGTACTGCTTGTTCACCAAACAAATCGGTTTCAGTTTCTTCTTTAAAAGTTGTTTCTAAGATCCCTGCTCTACCTCCACCTATTCCTTTTGCATAAGCTAATCCAATTTCATAGGCATCTCCTGAAAAATCTTTATCAACAGCTATTAAACACGGTACTCCTAAATCTCTTTCAAAAACTGCCCTAACTCTATGTCCTGGAGCTTTTGGAGCAATCATAACAACATCAATATTTTCAGGAGGTTTAATCTCTTCGTATAAAATAGCGAATCCGTGAGCAAAAAGTAATATATCACTATCTGATAAATTATCTTTTATATCTTCGTTATAAACTTTTTTCATTGATGGATCAGGTATGCACAAACTAATAAGCTGGGATTTCTTTACAGCATCTGATATGCTAAAAACTTCAAAACCATCATGCCTTGCTTGATCTTTAGATTTTGATCCTTCATATAATCCTACAATTACATTAAACCCTGAATCTTTAAGATTCTGTGCATGAGCGTGTCCTTGTGATCCATAACCAATTACAGAAATCGTCTTATCTCTTAATATTTGATCATCTATATCTTTGTCATAAAATAATTTTGCCATTTTTCTTCTTCTTTCTATACAGAGCCAGATGCATCTGAATCAGATATGTAAATATCTGATTCTTCAGATAAACTGAACTCCCCATCATTTATACCTATTTTTGTAGCGCCTCTCAATGTTGCTATTCTACCTGTTCTCATAACTTCTAATACACCATATTGATCTAATAGTTCCACAAAAGAATCGATCTTTGATTTACCACCAGCTAATTCAAAAGTAATATTATTAATTCCAACATCTACAACATTTACTCTGAAAACTCTAGATAATTCTAAAATTTCAACCCTCTGAGATTGATTGCATTTAGCTTTAATTAAAGCTAATTCTCTCCAAACTATGTTTTTGTCACTTATGTCTGATGCATCTACTACATCTATAAGCTTATTTAACTGTGAGGATATATTTTGAACTGAATTTTCAGCTCCTCCTACAACAAACGTCATTCTTGAAAATCCAATTTGTTCAGAATGTCCAACAGCTAAACTTTCAATGTTTACTCCTCGTCTTCTAAAAAGTCCTGAAATTCTTGCTAGAACTCCTGGTTTATCATGAACTAGAGCGATTATTGTTCTTCTGTGAATTCCTTGACTCATCTAATTTGTTTCCTCCTCAATTAGCTGATCTACACTTCCTCCTGCAGGAATCATAGGATAGACATAATCTACTTTTTCAATTACAAAATCTACAACAACTGGCCCATCATGGTTATTTGCTTCATTGATAGCTTTTTGTAAGTCTTCTTGGCTTTCAACTCTAATTCCCTTAATTCCATATGCCTCTGCAAGTTTCACGAAATCAGGATTACCGCTATAAGTTTCTTGCATGTTCTGACCTTTATAAAACATATTTTGCCATTGTGTAATCATACCTAGATGATTATTGTTTAGAATAGCATACTTAATTGGAAGATTATTTTCTGCTACTGTAGCTAATTCACCTACTGTCATTTGAAATCCTCCATCACCACAAATAGACCAAACGGTTTTATCTGGTGCTCCTATTTGAGCTCCTATAGCACTAGGAATTTCATATCCCATAGTTCCTAGTCCTCCTGAAGACAACCAAATGCTAGATTTCTTAAAACTATAATGCTGTGCAGCCCACATTTGATGTTGACCTACCCCTGTGCATATAACTGCATTTCCGTTTGTAAGATCAGACAGTGTTTTTATAACTTGTTGTCCAAGTAATGTTTCAGATTCTGGTATTAGCAAAGAAGGGTGTTCTGCTTTAAGATGTTCAACCTCTTTTAACCATTCTGTATGAGTTTGAGAATTTACCTTAGGATTTAATATTTTCAAAACTTCATTTATATCACCCAAAACAGGAGCATCTATCTTTACGGTTTTATTTATTTCAGCTGGGTCTATATCAATATGAATTTTTTTTGAATTTTTCCCAAATCTTTTTGCATTTCCAACAATTCTGTCATCAAATCTAGAACCAATGCCAATAATTAAGTCTGCTTCATCTAGAGCAATCGATGCATAAGCCATTCCATGCATTCCAGGGAATCCAGTAGATAGAATATGATCTTCAGGAAAAGAAGATATTCCTAATAATGTTGTTACTACTGGGATTTGAGCTTTTTCAGCTAGTTCTAAAAGCATTTTTTGTGCTCTAGAAATAATTACACCGTGGCCAGCTAAAATAATGGGTTTTTTAGCTTTATTAATTAAGCTTACTGCGTTTTCTATTTGATTTTGATCAATCTTTAAATAAGGGTTATAACCAGGAAGATTTATTTTAGAATCTTTTGAAAAATTATATTCAGCAAGCTCGTCAAAAACATCCTTAGGGATATCTATTAATACAGGGCCAGGCCTTCCAGTTCTTGCTATGTGAAATGCTTCGTGAATAATTCGTCCTATATCAGATGCTTTCATAACTAAATAGTTATGTTTTGTAACAGGTAAAGTTGCTCCAGTAATATCTGTTTCTTGAAAAGCATCTGTGCCTATAGCAGGTCTTCCCACTTGACCAGTTATAGCAACAAGTGGAACCGAATCCATCATTGCAGTTGCCATACCTGTTATAAGATTTGTTGCTCCAGGCCCTGATGTAGCAAATGCTACTCCTATTTTCCCAGTAGTTCTTGAGTATCCATCAGCAGCATGGCAAGCTCCTTGCTCATGCCTAGTAAGAATATGTTTGATTTCAGGAAATTTATTCAAAGTTCCATATAATGGAAGGATCGCTCCTCCAGGTATGCCAAAAACTGTCTCTACACCCTCTTTAATAAGAGCTTTACATACTATTTCACTACCTTTTATTAAATTTTCATCCATATAATTCTCCACTATTACAAAAAAAAACTCGTCCTTTATACTAAGGACGAGATAACACCCGCGGTACCACCTTTTTTGCATATAATAATGCCGCTTCTTTATTCATTTTCGTTGAAAAACGTTTTCTCTTACTTAGTTTCAGAGAAACCACTCCCAGGCGAGTTCATTAATTATTTTTATTGATTTTCAGCTAACATCAATTCTCTAAGAAAAATAATTAACTACTACTCCTATTCATAGTGTTCAATCTATTATATAACTATATAGAATAAATAGCTATTAAACTTACTTTTTTATGCAAACAATTAAATTAAATGAAGACGACATATTTAAGATTACAGATTTATTTAAATTTTTAAATAAATTGCCAAATCATGGGTTTAAAGATTTTTCAAAAGATGAAAAAAGTTTTAAAAATGACATTTTGTATTTACTAAAAAATAAAAAAAATAGAATTTTTCTCGAATATAAAAATAATCAAATAAAAAACTATATTTTGATAAAAAATGAAGACTTAATAAATAGATCTATAATAATGACTTATGATCATAGAAAAATCAAAGATAATATAAAAAATATAAAAAAATTCAGTAAAAGCAATTCTATTGAAATAGCTATTAGAGAATCTGAAAAAAATCAAATTAAAGATTTTTCTTTATTTAAAAAAAATCACACCTATGAATTTATGAAGATGGAATCAAAGAAATTTTCTAAAATTATAAATCACAATATAAGCATCAACCTAGAAGAGCTAATTTACGAAAATCATTATGAAAAATTAGTAAAAATACAAAATGATTGTTTTGTTGATCACTATGGATATGAACATAATTCCTTATCTGACTTTAAATCAGAAATAATTAATCTTGAAAAAAATCAAATTAAATCTTTTTTTGAAATTTCAAAAAATCTTGATAATGAATGGACAGGGTATACATGGACACAACATAACTTGAAAAATAGTGAAGGAAGGTTATCGATGTGTGGAGTGATAAAAGAATTTAGAAATAAAGGACTCGCCAAAGATTTAATAATTTCTTCGATAATTAAATTAATAAGAAAAAAATGTGATCAAATTTACTTAGAGGTTGATAGTGATAATATTCCAGCTAAAAAGATTTATAAAGATATAGGTTTTGAAATATACAATAAATTAACTTGGCATAAAATAAATTATTAGCTTATTCTATAAATTTATATAAATCTTTAAAAACTTTGTCCCACTCAAATTGTTTAATTTTTTCATAATAGTTTTCTTCAAATGAAAAACAATTGTCATTTTCAAAAAACTTAATTATGTTTCGTGCAAAATCATTTGGGGTTATATTATTTATTATGACACCTGTTTTGTCTATTTCAATAAAATCCTTCATTCTACCTGTATTGGATGCTATAACAGGAGTTTTTGATGAAATCGCCTCAAGGCATACTATTCCAAAAGTTTCTGATCTCGATGGAATAATTACTAAATTTGAAGAATTATAATAATTTCTGAGTTTTTCTTGAGATACTGAGCCAAACCAAATAATTTTATTAGAATATTTTTTGCCTATGATTTCTTTTTGGAATTTTTTTTGACTAACAGAACCTAGATCTCCTCCAACGATGCCAAGTTTTATTGAATTGACCTCACTTTCAACTTTTTTAAAAGCATCTACAGCAATATCTAATCCTTTTAAATAATCATTTCTACCTACAAAAAGAATTAATTTAGTTTCATTATTTTCAAATCCAATTCTTTTTCTAGCTTCAATTATATCTTCATGAAAAAAATATTCTTTGTTAAATCCAGGGGTTGAATTAATTATTTTATTGGGAGATAATTTGTATTTATTTTTCAAAACAGATTCCTCTAATTTTGAAAAAGATAATGTATAATCAAAAAATTCAAAAATAGATTTTTCAACATTTATTCTTTTAGAATCAATTTTATAATCTGAAGAATGCTCTTTTTTTAAGTACTCCAAAGTATGAGACACATTAATCTTTAATAAGTTATGGTTTGATTCAAAAATTTTAGAAAAGACTCCCGAAGTCCAATAATTACTAATCAATACATTTGTATCTCTTATTATTTCATCTGACAAAGAATTCCTTTTTTGTGGGTCAACATGAATCAATTTGAAATTTTTATTTGAAAATGCAAAATTACAATTTTTATGTTTTTTACAAATCAAAAAAACTTTTTGTTTTTTTTTTATCAGGAAATAAATAAGGTTAATAACATATATACTAAGACCTCCTGAATTTCCTAGTCCTATTTGCTGACCAGGACAAGAATGAATAGATACTACAGAAAAAACTTTTATCATTTTTTTTCTATTTGAAAAGTATAAAGTAATTTGTCAGTAGCTCCTAAATCATATTTATATCTTTCATCACCTCTCATAAAATCAAATATCTTTATTTTATTTTCTATAGATCTTTTTATAGCAAAAGCATGATTTAATAATCCTGAAGAAAAAGAAATGTAAGACGGATCAAATCCAGAGTTATATAAAAATCTAATATTGTCATAAATAAACGATATAGAGCATGCGACTGTTTTATCTTCTATTTTTAAATATGAATATAAAAGCATTTTTTTTTCCAGCATTTCTAATATCAAATCTTTAAAAAACTTTTCCATATTTTTATTCATAAACATATTTTTCTCAGTTGAACTAATTTTATGAAGTCTAAAAAATTCATTTATAATCTCATCCTTATGCTCCATTGAATCATAATCTCCTGAAATAAAATCTACATTTTGTTCTAGTCTTCGTATTTTTCTTCTTAATTCATGTCTCTTCTTTTTTGGTAAAAATGATAGATATTCATCCCACGTGTTTGGCAGAATTAGATATGGAGAAACATCCTCTTTTTGAAAAATAACATTATAATTATCTAATAAGTTTTTATGTGTTAGGTTTTTAAAAGTTGAAGAATTTTCAGAGATTGAAAAAAGTTCAAATTTGTTTATTTCAAAAGTAAATATTTTATCCATCAAATCATTAAAATCTGAAAACTCATCTTTTAAAAACAAAATATTATTGTAATCAACAATATCTTTATCCCCAATAATACTTCCCTTTGAATCTTTAAATTTTATAGGAATAAAAAAATTATTATTGTAGATATATTCAAAATTATATTCTTCAGAAAAATGTTTTAACCAAATACGTTTCCATATAATCAAGTCATAAGGAGTTTTTTCTATACATTTTTCTTCAAAATTATTCCAAATATTTTGTATTTTTGAAAGATTCAATTAAAATTTACTCCATTTAAAAAAACTTACTAAAAAAACCTTTAGATTTACCACTTGTAATAGCATTCGAAATATCTTGTATTTTTGAAGATGTTTGCAAAATTTCAGATTTTAAATATTTCTCAGCAACTTCTGGGTCTTTTAACCCGTTTCCAGTTAGAATAAAAACTATTTTTTTACCTTTATAGTCATTATTACTTTTTATATATTTAAAAAATCCCGCTAAGGATGACGCCGAGGCTGGTTCGCAAAATAATCCTTCTTCTTTTGCTAATATAGATTGTGCTTGAATAATTTCTTTATCTGAAACTTTTAGAAATTGTCCATTAGTTTCAGAAATCGCCTCTTTTGCTAAACTAGAACTTGCTGGATTACCTATACGAATTGCACTAGCAATTGTTTGAGGATATTCTATTATTTTATTGTCTACCAAAGGAGCTGATTTTTCAGCTTGTATTCCTAACAACCTAGGAAATTCTCGAATTTTATTATCAGCCTTGTAAGCGCTATAACCTTTATAATATGAGCTAATATTCCCAGCGTTGCCTACAGGCATGAATTGAAAGTCAGGGTTATTTCCTAATTCGTCAATTATTTCAAAAGCTCCTGTCATTTGTCCTTCAATTCTAAATGGGTTTATAGAATTTACAATTTCTAAATTTAATGAATCTGAAATTTCTCTAACTGCATTTAATGCTTGGTCAAAATTTCCATTTATTGAAATGATTTTTGCTCCATATGCCATTGCCTGTAACAATTTTCCTAGTGCTATTTTACCTGAAGGAATAATAACTATAGTTTCTAGATTATATCTTGCTCCATAAGCTGCAGCTGAAGCAGAAGTATTACCAGTTGAAGCACAAATAATTTTATCTTTACCGTTTTCAATTGCTTTTGAAACTGCTAAAAACATTCCTCTGTCCTTAAATGAAGCAGTAGGGTTGCATCCTTCAAGTTTAAAAAACATTTCACACTTATATTTTTCAGAAAGGTTGTTCGACCTTACTAGAGGTGTAAATCCTTCACCTAAAGTTACTTCTGGAGTTTTAGAAGTGATAGGCAAGAAATTTTTATAATGATTAAATAAGGTCTTTCTCATGGCATAATAATAAAAGAATAGTAACAGTATATATTATTTTATTCAGGTGCAGGCTGATAAACATTTTGCTCAGCTGTTTCACCTTCTAATTCTAAATATTCTGAATTTGAAGCCAATAAAACTTTGGTGTTTATCCAATTGTAAATATCACTATCTATATCCATCCATAAATTATATTCTTCATTAAATGAATTTATAAAATTTTCAAATTCACTGTCTGCAAGTTTTTCAAAATATTTTTCTTCAATTTCTCTTGCATCTGAAAAATCATTGATATAGTAAAACGCAAACACTTTTTCTTGAGAGTTTTTATATGGCGTTTTCACAAAAGTATTTGGTATAGGTTGGGATTCTTTACCATCGTTAAAATAAATCAATTGATCTAATTTTACATCAACTCCTCTAGGCATCCATCCAATATTTCCTTTAGTTCTAAGAACTTCTTTATCTTCTGAGTACTCTAAGGCTACATCTTCTATTGAAATTCCCATTGTAAGTTTTCTTTCCATAGTATTAATTACTGATAAATCAGGGGACTCAAAAATTATTTCATATAAATGAACATGCGGTTGTATTCTTGACATATCTCTAGCAACCAAGTTTCTTAATTTTTCTCTAAATATTGTGCGTTGTGTATAATTCTTATACTCTTGATCAGATAATCCAGTCTTATTTAAAAATTGTCTATAAGACTCATCAATATTTGATTTGTACTCTTGAGATTTAGAATTTTCTACTGAAATAAATCCCATCAACACTTCAATTCTTTTGTTTACTTCATCAGAGGTAACAGAAATACCGTATTTTGGAGCTATTTGATACGCTAACTCTCCTTCTAAAATTACTCTCAAAGCTTCAAATAAAGAATTCCCTATTTCAAATTCCATTCCCAGATCTTCAGTTATTCTCTGATTGAATCTTATAAATTTTACTACATCACCTCGTGTATAAGAAACATCTCCGACTCTAATAGCATCTTTCATTGGAGGAATAATATAAGTTACAGAATAGAAAAAAATTAAAATCAAAAATAAAATAATAAAAATAGAAAATCCTAAATAAAAAAAAGGTTTAAAGATAAAAGATTTATTTTTGTTTTCTGCTAAAAGATCAAATCTTGATTTCCCTTTAATTGAGGTGATGCTTTTTTCACCCAAACCAAATGATTCTTGTGTGTTAGGTTTTTCAGATGATGGAATGTTATTTTCATTAACCATTAGAACAATATTTCAATTGGTAATTTTTACTTCATTAAGAATCGTCAGATTTTTTTTCAGATGATTCTGTTGTAGCTTCTTCAGGTGACTTTGCTTTTGTTTCTTCAGATGATTCTGTTGTAGCTTCTTCAGGTGACTTTG
>Ga0315316_10000655_pt1 | contig 23165 bp, 23 predicted proteins | sample M160m3416metaG_FD_203702 | JGI IMG/M metagenome (GOLD analysis project Ga0315316, IMG submission 203702) | Ammonia-oxidizing marine archaeal communities from Monterey Bay, California, United States - M1 60m 3416 | ecosystem: Environmental > Aquatic > Marine > Intertidal zone | place: USA... | reverse complement strand
TGATGGAGCTTCAGGGCTTGCCCGCCTGTTACGACGAAGCGGGGAATGCGCCTGCTAAAGCAGAGGAGTGCAAGCAGGTAGAGGTATCGGCTGCGGGCGTGATGTCGACGGGGCAGTTCGATGGCGCCATGTACGACCTGGTGAACTTTTTGGCCTACACGGCGGAGCCTTACAAGGCGGATCGTTTGCGCATCGGTACCTATGTACTGCTGTTCCTAGTGGTCTTCTTCATTTTTGCCTGGTTACTCAACCGGGAGTACTGGAAAGACGTTCACTGAAAATCCAGTAACGCTGTTTGGGGGCACCCTGTGCCCCCGTTTGAATGGTACACTTCGCCACCCTATAGTCAGTTGAATCAGTATGTCAGATGATGCCTCCGGGATCGTATCCAAGCGATCCTCTATGACCTTATTTTCCGATAACTCCAGCCACTACAGCCATCGCGTGAGGCTCGTGCTCGCTGAAAAAGGCGTGACCGTTGAGTTGGTCGAATCGGAAAACGGTGCTATCCCAGCCGAGCTCGGGGACCTGAATCCCTACAATACGATGCCCACTTTGGTAGACCGTGAGCTCGTATTATATGAATCAAAGGTAATGATGGAGTATCTTGACGAGCGTTTCCCTCATCCTCCGCTATTGCCCGTATACCCCGTAGCGCGTGCCGAAAGTCGCCTCTTTGTCTATCGTATCGAGAAAGACTGGGCGGCCCTAGTGGATGCCATCCAGTCCTCGCGCAGTGACAATGTGGTCAAAAAGTCAGCCAAAGAGTTGAAAGAGAGCCTGGTTGCCGTCGCGCCCATATTCGCCGAGAAGCCTTTTTTCATGAGTGAGGAGTTTTCTTTGGTGGACTGCTGTGTGGCGCCCATCCTGTGGCGCTTGCCCTCACTTGGTGTCGACATTCGGCCAAGTAAACAGTCGAAGCCGCTATTTGACTACATGGATCGCCTGTTTAATCGTGAGGCGTTTCAGGAAAGCCTCACGGTGCAAGAGCGAGAAATGCGCCCCTAGGGTCGCCGCTCTCCATTGAACTCAAGTCGTCCCTACATCATCCGCGCGATTTATGAGTGGATAGCCGATAATGACTGCACCCCTCACTTGTTGGTTGATGTAAACCAAGAAGGGGTCGAAGTGCCTCAGGCCTATGTCACGGACGGACAGATCGTGCTGAATATATCGCCGAGTGCCGTGGTGGGCCTGGAGATGGGGAATGAGTTAATTTTTTTTAATGGCCGTTTTGGTGGCGTTGCGACGGACATCGTCGTCCCCATCAAAGCAATCCTCGGCATCTATGCGCGAGAGAATGGACAGGGAATGGTGTTTGATGCCGGCGAGGAGCCTGAAGATCCGCCAGAACCACCCAGTAGCCGCACTCGTCCAAGCCTGAAGGTTGTTAAATAGCAGGCGCCTCAATAATCTCGTACAGCTTCACTACTCGCGCCGCGCTGCTGACTTCAGCCGCTTCCAGCGCAACACGATCGCCTTCCTCCTCTGTCAGCAAGCCCATGAGATAGACAACACTGTTCTCGGTCACCACCTTGACTCGAGTGCCCGGCGTATCGGAGCTCGCGAGCAGTTTTGATTTCACTTGAGTAGTGATCCAGGTGTCATTAGTACGGGTTCCTGCCCCTGTTACGGGGCCGACTTCCAATTCATTGTAGATTCTGCGGACGTCCTCAATCTCTCGCACGACATCGGTTGCTAATGCTTTGAGTGCTTCTGATGGCACTTGCCCAGCCACCAATACGAAGCCATTGTAGGAAACAATGCTGAGGTGTGCGTCGTCATATCCATCGGCGGCGGCATTGATATTGACTTTGGCCTTGGTCTCGATGCTTTCGTCGGTCATCTGCTGACCCAAGGTGCGCTCACCCGGGTCGTCTTCAATTGGTCCGGCCCCCGCGCTGGACATAATGGCCCCGCAACCACTCAGTAGCACCGATAACATCACGACCGGCAATAACGTTTTCAATTTCAGCATGGCTCAGCTCTCCATTGGGCCAAAGGTATGTATGTCAATCAGTCTTGCGAGACAAATCGCAAGAATAGTGTTCAGCGTCAGCCTGGTCTCAATGCCCTCGCTAGTAAGGCTGATACTCAAACCGGGCCCTCGATTGCCGACCCAGACAAGCGTCATCTGGCGCTGTTCGGCGGCGCTGGCCAGGCGCTGTATTTCGGGCTCACCCAATAAAGCCGCGAAAACGAAGCCGACATCTCCCGGCTGTCCGAGTGCCTGAATTTTCTGGCTGACCCAGTTCACACCGGCTTCAACAGATTCAATGTGGTGTTCAGCCAATTCGACAACGGGCAGGCTCGGGCGTTCCCTCAGTACTCCGCGATGGAGCAGGCTGGCAAGCGCGGTGGCGCCGGCACAGTCAGCCCCAAGGCCAATGCTAAAGAGCTTATGCTCGTTGAGAATTGCTTCTGCGGCCTGGTCTACAGAGGCGCCTGTCGCATCGACGAGTTCATCAACCGCTAAACTGGCAGCCTCCAAATGGCGTTGGAAGAATTCGGAAATAAGGGAGTAGAAATCCACGATAGCGTCGCTGTGGGTCACCAAAAGTCGTTATTCAAAAGCAGCGCGAACCCACCGCGGCTCGCTGTTGCTGTTACACGCATCATAAGCGATCACATCGAAGCGGCAAGGGTATCTGGCCCAGTTCCGATGTCGTGTTAGAAAAATCTTGGCGCAGCGCCTCAACTTACGTTGCTTGCCAGCAGTAATACTGCCTACCGCGTCGCCGAAGCGTGAGGTGCTGCGATATCTGACTTCTACAAATGCCAAAAGCTGTTCATCGCGCATAATCAGATCGATCTCCCCCACTTTTGTCGAAAAATTTCGGGTGATGAGTTTGAGTCCTCGTTCAACGAGAAACTGCTCTGCCAGGCTTTCCCAGTATTGGCCGACGCCCCTCACTGCGTGTCCTAAAGCGGTAAACACGCTATCAGCGTAGCGGTCCTGAACGTATTTTGGAGCCATCAAAAGTGGCTAATTTCAATGCTCGCTCGACGGATCCATTCTGTCGTCGGCGCAGCAAGCCGGTTTCTCCCTGAATGATCCAATCGTCGGTGGCCGCTGCCTGCTCCCAATGCAGCGCCAGGGTTATTGCATCTTGTCCCAGGGCCCTGAGTCGCGTCAGTCGGCTGCCTGTATTGGGGGGCAGCATCGCGGGTGTCTCCACAAACATGACGCCATTGAGGTCACGGTTGCGGGTATCTTCTTCACCGTCGTTAATCGCTGAAGTGGCATAGACGGGCACGTCCCCCGTCATGTGGAAGACCAGTAGTGGCCGCCAGGTTCGTGCGGTTGCCGGGTCCGGTGCGAGCATAAAAATACACTCGAAATCAGTGCGGCCGCGACCTCTAGCATCTACCGGCAGATCGAATGCCCGCTCGATGGAGCGAATTCTTTGATCACTGGATCCTGACCCCAGCAATGTACCCATCGCCGCATTAGTCTCCGCTGGGTCATCCACCAGCAGCCGCCCCCGCAGTTTGCCGCCACGGTCTCTCCAGCGTCGCTCGAATGCGGTGAATAGCCGCAAGCCTCGGTGAGTGTCAGCAGCGATAACGATGGCGTTTCTGCAGGCACGACCAAAGGCGATATCCGCGATCTGGCGAGCCTCATCTTCCGGCGCGAGACTGAGACTGAGCCAGTCTCGAGTTGGCCGATCGGGGAGGTCATCGGATTGGTTTAGCGCGATGACCGGGACAGGTCGTTGAGCAAGTTGTCTCAGTGCGGTGACATCCGTCTTGGTCAATGGTCCGATAACTAGATCGGCTCCGTCCTCGGTAGCTTGCCAATACGCGGTGCGGACATCGTCACTACGTGTCGAATCGATGGCACTCAAAGCAGGCCGGCTGCGAGGGTCAGGAAATAAGGTGTAGAGCTGAGTCATCGCGCCCGCTAGGACAGCCTCACCCGCGGCGGCCAATGTGCCTTCCAGCGGCAGCAGTAACGTAATCCGGTCTAGATCAGGAGGCTTTGTCCACTGTGTCAAATGTTTTGGGATCGCAGGGGATTGCGGCAGGGCGTTTGTCTGCTTCTGCCAGGCGCTAAATGCCTCCAGTCCCTGCCGATAGGCCACCTGCATCTCTAACCATCGGCGCCAATCTGGGTCGTTCGTAGCGGCCAGCTGCTCTCGGAGCATTGCGCTGTCAAGCCTCAGTAGGTAAGCAAACAGCTGGTCGCTCACGGTTTCGCCTCGACGACCCGCAGATCCTCTTCGGGAGAGGTGAAACAGGTGTTTTGCGGCGGTCAGCCAGTCACCTGCCAGCGCCGAACGTTTTTCCTGCTCGGACAGAACAAAATCGAGGGCGGCGGTGTTATCTCGTGCAAGTTTTTCGAGCAGTTGATCTGCTAAGGTCACGTCGCCTGAAAACCACGCGAGCTGACTGTCAATGGCTACGAGGGTTGAAGCATCGATATCAGCCAGCAGTAGCTGGTTGCGCTCGTGGCGGGCGACCAGCAGAGATTCCGATTTGGCGAGGCGTGATACCCGCTCGATGGCGCGCTTGTTGAGCCGCTCACCTTCTATGGGGAGTGGCAAGGTCTCGTCCACTATGACGAGGGGCGCGCCGCTTTCGGGCACCGTGCCCGACCCTGCACAGCCTGCCAGCACTGCCAGCGCGAAGAGTGTCACGAAAAAGTATCGAGCGGCAGCTGTCAGTAAAAAGAGTGGACAGGGGGCTCGCAGAGGGTGACCAATTGGCTTCATCACGGCAGTATAGCTTTAACCAGCCCGCGATAGCCCCAAACGGAGTGACACCAGTGCCAGCTTGCCTCTACGTTGTTGCGACACCTATCGGCCACTTGGACGACATTACCTTGCGAGCGATCGAAACCTTGCGAGAAGTAGACGTTATTGCGGCGGAGGATACACGGCATTCGGCCAAGCTCATGCAGCATCTTGGTATTCGCACGCCGATGGTCAGCTATCACGATCACAGTGATGCAGCGGCCGTAGAGAATTTGTTGCGTCGATTGCGATCTGGCGAATCGATCGCCCTGATCTCTGATGCAGGGACGCCATTGGTCTCTGATCCCGGTTACAAATTGGTAGAGGCCTGTTACGCAGAGCGCATTTCAGTGGTGCCAATTCCCGGTGTCAGCGCGACCATTACCGCCCTGAGTGCGGCGGGATTGCCCACCGACCATTTTTATTTCGAGGGCTTTCTGCCAGCCAAGGCAGGTCAGCGGATCAATCGTTTAAAGGCAATCAGAGCTATCGAGGCGACGCTAATATTTTTTGAGTCGCCACGGAGGCTCATATCGTCATTGGAGGCTATGTGTGCTGCGCTGGGTAATCGTGAGGCGGCGCTTTGCCGGGAACTCACCAAGACTCATGAAACGCTTTGCCGCGATCGCTTATCTGGGCTCTGCGAGTTTGTCCGTGCCGATGTTAATCAGCAGCGGGGCGAAGTGGTCATTCTGGTCGAGGGCTTTGCTCGAGCTGATGCCGATATTGCTCCCGAGACATGGGTTTGGCTCGAGAGATTGGCTGAGGAGCTACCGCCGCGGCGCGCCGCAGCAGTGGTGGCAGAAGTGGTGGGGTTGCCTGCAAGAGATTTATACCAGTGGCTGCTAGATCAACGCAGAGACACTTGAGCTTGCAGGGTTATGTCGATGCCGGTAGGCTCGCTCGCGAGTTGGTTAGGCGATCGCTGTCGCTTTGCGGCAGAGGAAAGTCCGGGCTCCAACGGGTCAGAGCGCCAGGTAACGCCTGGGGGACGTGAGTCCACGGAAAGTGCAGCAGAAAGGAAACCGCCTGTTCGCAGGTAAGGGTGAAAAGGTGCGGTAAGAGCGCACCGCGCGGTTGGTAACAACCGTGGCGATGGTAAACCCCGCTCGGAGCAAGACCAAATAGGAATCTGATGCCGTGACCCTCGGCGGATTCGGGTAGGTCGCTTCAGGCGAACGGTGACGTTCGTCGCAGATGAATGATCGTCCATGACAGAACCCGGCTTATCGACCGACTCGCTATGCCCCCCGTCAGGGGGGCATCCTTTTTTTAAGACGACCTCCATTCGCGAGGGGCGTCCGACCTGTCGTCAGCGCCGTAGACGGTTGATGCCATCATCTCTAGAATAATTAAATCTAAAAAATTAAAAAAAAGACGATTTAGTTATAATGGGTAAGGCTAAACCTCGCAAGAGAGTTTAAAAACCTGTTTTAAGGCGGGTTTCCGCGCGTTATTTTTGACCATGCCAACCCCCTCATTGATGTTCTAACCCACTGATAAGCCACGTTTTTTTCGGGTTCATGCGTTGACCCCTGCTGCGGCCCGCGCGTATAGTGGGTAAATGTGGTGCAAAGTGGGTTATAGACCCATTTTGTGGAGTTAGGCGGAAATCAGTGGGCGCAGCGTGATGTTTCGTGGGGTGCAGCATATCAATCTGGATGCCAAGGGCCGCATGGCGGTGCCCTCGCGTCAGCGTGAGCTGTTGTCGGTGCTGAGCGAAGGTCACATCGTCCTGACGGTCGATACCCAGACGACTTGTCTGGCTTTGTATCCCCTTCCTGAATGGGAGCGCATCGAGCGCGATGTTCAGGCGCTCCCTGCACTCAATCCTGCGGTGAAGCGTTTTCAGCGACTCGTCTTGGGTTATGCCAGCGATCTGCAACTGGATGGCAGTGGTCGGGTATTGGTGCCACCGGCTTTGCGCGAATACGCACAGCTGGAAAAGCGAGCGGTATTGGTAGGGCAAGGCAACAAACTGGAGTTGTGGTCAGAGGACTTGTGGCAGCAGGAGTGCGCGGCTGCGTTATCAACTGATCCGACTGGAGAGCTCCCGACGGAGCTGATGCAGCTCAATCTTTGATGGACCGGGGACATCAACCGGTTCTGCTTGAGGAGGCGATTGCAGCGTTGATGGTATCTGCGGATGGCATGTACGTAGATGGCACGTTTGGTCGGGGCGGTCACAGCGCCCGTATCCTCGACGCACTGTCGTCCCAGGGTGCTCTGCTTGCGCTGGATCAGGACCCTACTGCGGCGCTAGCGGCCAAGCAGCTGGTTGAGAAGGATCCTCGATTTCAATTCTTTGCGGTCAATTTTCGCGCTCTGGGCGAGTGCGTTGCGCCCGGCACTTTGCAAGGTGTGCTGCTGGACTTGGGTGTCTCGTCGCCACAGCTCGATAACCCCGCCAGGGGTTTCAGTTTTACTCACGATGGTCCGTTGGACATGCGGATGAATCCCGATGCCGGTCAGTCGGCTGCCAGCTGGCTCGCTGAGGTAAGCGAGGTAGAGCTTGCCAGCGTGCTACGGGAGCTCGGTGAGGAGCGATTCTCCCGTCGGATTGCCGCCGCGATCGTCAGAGAGCGAGCGATTGCGCCGATAAAGCGTACCGCTCGATTAGCCGACATTGTCAGCGAGGCGAACCCAAGATGGGAGCAGCACAAACACCCTGCGACGCGAAGCTTTCAGGCGATTCGCCTGCATGTGAACGGGGAGCTGGATGCTTTGCGGGAAGTATTGGAGTCTGCTGTATCGGCCTTGGCGCCCGGCGGCCGATTGGTGGTCATCAGTTTTCACTCTCTAGAGGACCGTATCGTTAAGCGGTTTATCCGCGAAGCCGTGCGCGGAGAGCGCATTCCGCCCGGGGTGCCAATCCAGTACGAAGCGCAGCGCGGATCCCTGAAGCAAATCGGCAAGACCGTCATCCCATCCGAATCAGAGGTCGCAGAGAATCCCCGGGCGCGATCAGCGATCATGCGTGTGGCGGAGCGACTGTCATGAACCGGCTTCCGCTATCGCCCATTGGGCTGATTGCGTTGTTAGGAGCGGGGCTAGTTGCGTCTGCTCTGGGTGTGGTGGCGAGCACACATCACGCGCGAGAGGGCTATGCGCGGCTGCAGGATCTCGAGCTCCAGCGATGGCAGCTTCAAGAGCAATACACTCGTCTCCTGCTCGAGATCAACACTTGGGCTGCGCCTCATCGCATCAGCCAGATTGCTTCAGAATCACTGTCTATGCAGGCGCCTGATCTGAGTCTGTCGCAGGTGATCTCAGAGTGAAGCGCAAGCATCAACCCGCCGCGCTCCTCCGATGGCGATTCATCGTCATTTGCGTCGCACTCAGTGCGCTCGCCGCTACGCTAGTGGGTCGTTTGATTCTCCTGCAAATCACTGACGGCGGTCAGGGTGCAGTCTTTTTGAGAGAACAGGGGGCGTTGCGCACCGTGCGCACGGCGGAAATACCGGTATATCGGGGACTCATTGAGGATCGTAATGGCACCCCGCTTGCGGTCAGCTCGCCCGTTGTCTCCCTGTGGGCTAACCCGCAGCAACTTAAGGACAGCCCGCGCCTGAATGACTTGGCAACGCTGTTGTCGCTCGATGCATCGGCTCTGCAAGACAAACTGAATTTCTATGGCGACAAGCAGTTCATGTACCTTGCGCGACATCAAACCCCTGATTTCGCGCGACGAGTGCTTCGTGAAGGTTTCGCGGGTGTGCGGGGAGAGCGGGAGTATCGTCGGTACTACCCTGCAGGGGAGGTCGCCGCGCAGGTTCTGGGTTTGACTAACGTGGATGGCCATGGAATTGCCGGCGTTGAGCTGGCATTCGAAGAGTGGCTGCGGGGGGTGCCCGGCAAAAAGCGGTTTATCAAGGATCTCCACGGAGAGGCGGTTCGCGATTTCGGTTTGATCGAGGAGCCCCGCCCGGGCAAGGCCCTTGCCCTGAGTCTCGATCTGCGCCTGCAATATGCCCAGCATCGAGAGCTCCAACGGGCAATGCGAGAGACGGGGGCGGCCGCCGGCTCCGCAGTGACCCTTGATGCCTGGACAGGCGAGGTACTGGCGGTCAGTAATTACCCGGTCTTTAACCCCAACAGCCGTGAGGCGCTGGACTTCAGCAGCGCGCGCAACCGCGCGCTCACCGACGCCTACGAGCCGGGTTCTACGATAAAAACGCTGACATTGGTTGCGGCGCTGGAAAGTCGTCAATTCCACATTGACAGTCTGGTGGATACCGCTCCGGGAAGAATTCGCGTTGGCGCGAAGGTGCTGCACGATCCACGCAACTATGGCGAGATCTCGGTCTCGAAGATCATCGAGAAATCCAGCCAGGTTGGGGTGACCAAGATGGCTCAGGCGGTTGGGCATGAAGCCATTCTGGATGTGCTGTACCGCTTTGGTTTAGGAGAATCTACGGGGACGGGTTTTCCGGGTGAGCGAGCCGGCAGGCTGCCGGCCCCCGCACACTGGAGCGAGATCGAAAAAGTCACTTTGGCCTTTGGTTACGGTCTCACCGCTACGCCCATCCAGTTGGCACGCGCGTATGCCGTGTTGGCGAATGGCGGAGTGAGACGCCCACTCACGCTGTTAAAGCAGGATCTGGATGACCTTCCTCCCGGAAAGCAAGTTATCGACGCTGATATCGCCGCGGCGGTGCTTGAGGTGCTTGATCGCGTGACGGGTCCCGGTGGCACGGCCACTCTCGCTCGGGTGCCCGGTTTTTCCGTTGGCGGCAAGACCGGCACGGTCCATAAGGTAGGCGAGGGCGGCTATCTCGATGATCAGTATGTCGCGTTGTTCGTCGGTATCGCACCCATCAGTGCGCCACGGTATGTCACTGCGATCCTCATTGATCAGCCTCGAGGCGATCACTATGGCGGGGGGTTAGCAGCTGCTCCGGTCTATTCCCGCATCACAGAAGAAGTCTTGCGAATACGTAACGCCCAACCGGAGCAAACTGAGATGGGGGCGCTGCTGGCCACCTCAGGGGGTGGGCGGTGAACATGAGTCTGCGCACCTTATTGCAGGATCCCGGGGTGCCCGATGTGATGGCTGCCAATCTCACACTCGACAGTCGCGAGGTGAGGCCGGGAGACGTTTTTGTCGCAGTGCCCGGATCGGAGCAGGATGGCAGGGAGTTCATTGCACCGGCACTAGCGCAAGGTGCAGTAGCCGTGCTGGCCGAGCCCGGCGAACAGATTGATTCCCGGGATGCGCGAATCGTGCCGATTGGGAATCTGAGATCTCAGCTTGGTCGCTTGGCGAATCGCTTTTATTCCTCGCCCTCCAGTGACCTTACTGTGATCGCGGTCACCGGTACAAACGGAAAGACCTCGGTGGTCGATCTGGCGGCGCAGATGTTGCGTTTGGTGGGTAAGAAGACGGGGTCTGTCGGCACGCTGGGTATGCGGCTTGATCAGCGACCCATCGAAACCTTAAACACCACACCGGATTGCCTCGGTCTCCATCGGCAGCTGCACCGCTGGCGCGAAGACGGGGTGGAGTGTGTGACGCTGGAGGCGTCGAGTCACGCACTGGATCAAGGGCGTTTGGATGGGCTCGAGATTGATGCCGGGGTGTTCACCAATTTGTCTCGAGATCATCTCGATTACCACAGTTCCATGGCGGAATACTGCGGGGCAAAGCTCCGACTCTTTCGAGACTTCGCGCCAGCTACTCGTATTTACAATGCCGATGATATGGCGGTGGCCGAGCATCGCGATGTGTGGCGATCAGACAGCTTCGGCGTCTCCGATCAAAATGCTGCAGTAGCGGTGCAGTTTGAAATCACTCAAACAGCCCCGCTGACCATTAGACTGCGGACGCCATGGGGGGAGGGCAATCTCCAGACCGCGTTATCGGGCCAATTTAATGCCTTTAACATCATCGCAGCGCTGACTGCGGTGCTCTCTTTGGGCGTGCCGTTTTCTGAGGCCCTCGGCGCAGCTGAAGCGGTGCGCCCCGTTGTGGGTCGCTTGCAGTCTATTGGTGCCGACGCCGACATCAGAGTGGTCATCGACTATGCCCACACCCCCGACGCGCTTGAGCGTGCGATTCGCGCTCTGGCCGAGGTACAAGCCGGCGGTCAGCTATGGGTATTGTTCGGTTGTGGCGGCGACCGGGACCGTGGCAAGCGCGCCAAAATGGGCGCGGTTGCCTGTCGATTTGCCGACCGTGTCGTCGTGACCAGCGATAATCCCCGGTCCGAGGCGCCCGAGGCAATCATTAGCGACATTCTGTGTGGCTGTGAGGCCGGCTCGCCCATGATTGAAGCCGACCGCGCTGCCGCGATTGCTTTCGCGGTCTCCGAGGCGAATGTGGGCGATACCGTGCTCATTGCAGGCAAAGGGCATGAAACGTATCAGGAAGTCGACGGTGTTCGACTGCCTTTCAACGATGTTGAGTGCGCCGCGGAACATCTTGAGCTGAGGCGGGTCGCCTGATGACGGCTATCGCGCTGCAGGCGCTGGCCGAGGCAACCGGTGGGAAGCTGGTGGGAGAGTCTGTTCCCCTTCAGAGTCTGGTGGTGGACAGTCGTCAGGTCGAGACGGGCGATCTGTTTGCAGCGATTTGTGGACAGCACTTAGATGGGCATGACTTTGCGCCTCAGGCGATGGCGCGGGGCGCCGCTGCATTGCTGACTGAGCGCAAGCTGGACGGGGTGTTGCCTCAGTTGGTCGTGGCTGATGTTACCCGTGCTTCTGGACGTTTTGGTTACTTGAAGCGTCAGGCATTTGCGGGAGACATTGTTGCGATAACCGGCAGCGCAGGCAAAACCACCACAAAAAATCTAATCGCTGCGGCGCTAGCGCCAGAGGGGGCAGTGCATGCCACCCTTGGCAATCAGAACAATGAGCTGGGTGTGCCGATGACACTCGCCGGATTGACCTCGTCGCATCGCTTCGGCGTTATCGAGATGGGTGCGGGCCGGCCCGGTGATATCGCGTATCTCTGTGAGCTGGCGAGGCCCAATGTGGCGGTATGTCTGAATGCCTCAGCTGCCCACCTCGCTTACTACGACAGCATCGACGCAATCGCAGCGACGAAAGGAGAGATCTTCCAGAGCCTGGGTGAGGTTGGCGTCGCCATCATGAACGCTGATCAACAGTGGTTGCCACACTGGCGGGAGCAAGCGGGACGAGCAAGGCAGGTCACATTTGGCCTGTCAGAGGCAGCCGATTACCGAGCGGTTCAGATTCTGCATAAGGGTATTAAAGGGACCGAGTTTTTATTCGAGGGACCGGCGGTATCGGTTCCCGTAAAACTGAAGCTCGCAGGTGACCAGCACGTTATGAATGCGCTGGCGGCAATCGCTGTTGCAGTCGAACTGGGTGTCGCGCCAGAGACTGCGGTTGAGGGACTCGAGACAGTGTTGCCGATTGCAGGTCGCGGCACGTTATCCCGCCGGCCAGCTGGGGGTCAGGTGGTCGATGACAGTTACAACGCGAATCCGGCGGCGGTAAAGGCGGCGATTGATGTGCTGGCCAGAGAATCAGGGTACCGCCTATTGCTGCTCGGACCGATGCTGGAGCTCGGAGCTGCCAGCGACGCGCTGCATCGAGAAGTTGGTCGATATGCGAGTGAGGCGGGAATAGACCAGTTGATCGCAGTGGGCAGCGAGGCGGCTCCTGCGGCCGAGATGTTTGGCCATGAGGCGCTCCACTTCGCTGATCAGGCTTCATTGCAGGCCGGTTTTCCGGCGCTGCCTGAGGAGCACACTATCTGGGTGAAAGGGTCACGAGGCGCCAGACTCGAGCAGACCGTTGCCTGGCTCTTGGCACCCAGGGAGGAATCGTCATGTTGATGTGGCTCAGCGAACAGTTGCTCGCAATCGATTCGGGATTTGCCGTGTTCCAGTACCTGACCCTGCGCGGCATTCTCGCCGCCTGCACGGCACTGGCCATTTCCATGGTGGTCGGTCCTTTTGTCATAGAGCGTCTGAATGAACTGCAGATTGGGCAGACCATTCGCGCGGAGGGTCCCGAATCACATTTGCAGAAGGCAGGCACACCGACGATGGGCGGAGCACTGATTCTGGTCACCGTACTGGGGTCCACGCTGCTCTGGGCAGACTTAAGCAGTCGCTATGTGTGGGTAGCTGTATTCACAACGGTGGCGTTTGGTGCCATAGGCTGGGTGGACGACTACCGCAAGGTGGTGCGGAGAGATACGCGGGGCTTGCCCGCGCGCTGGAAGTATCTATGGCAATCCGTGTTTGCGTTCGGTGTCACCTTATATCTTTTTGATAGCGCGATTTTATTCGAGGAAACCACGCTGTATGTGCCCTTCTTTAAAGATGTGGCACTTGATATGGGGTGGTGGTTTGTTCCCTTCAGTTACCTCGTGGTCGTGGGCTCCAGCAACGCGGTTAATTTGACTGATGGTTTGGATGGGCTTGCGATCATGCCTACTGTCATGGTGGCAACCGGTCTGGGGGTGATTGCCTACCTTGCAGGACATGTTGAGTTTGCTGAATACCTGAACATTGCCTATCTCCCGGGCGCGGGAGAGCTGATGGTGTTTTGCGGCGCCATCGCCGGCGCAGGTCTGGGCTTTCTGTGGTTTAACACCTACCCCGCGATGATTTTTATGGGCGACGTGGGTGCGCTGGCCTTGGGTGCTGCCCTGGGAATTGTTGCCGTAATGACTCGCCACGAGATCGTATTGTTCATCATGGGCGGTATTTTTGTACTGGAGACCGTCTCGGTCATTATTCAGGTCGGCTCCTTCAAACTGACGGGGAAACGCGTCTTTCGAATGGCGCCGATTCATCACCATTTCGAGCTCAAGGGTTGGCCGGAGCCACGCGTCATTGTCCGCTTCTGGATTATTACCGTGATGCTGGTCCTGTTTGGGCTCGCGACGCTGAAGCTGCGGTGATCAGATGTCGATGACTGCCTCCACAATCGCCAGCTCAGAGAGACGACTGCTTGTTGGCCTCGGCGTGACGGGGCAATCAGTGGCTAGGTGGTGGCGACAACAAGGCGTGGTATTTGGCGCAATCGATACCCGCGCCGAAATGGCTGACGATGCCTCGGCGTTCGCTGATATCGATCGGAGCAAGGTCACCCTCGGCGAAGTCGGAGCAGCCTTTGGCGACGACTACACTGAAATGATTGTCAGTCCCGGTGTGGCGCTGGATCACCCGTTGGTAGCGCGTGCCCGGGACCGGGGATGTCGCGTGCGCGGGGATATTGATCTGTTTCTCGAAGCGGCCGACGCGCCCGTCGTGGGCATCACCGGCTCAAACGGCAAGTCTACGGTGACTTCATTACTCGCCGAGATGGTGGCTGCTTGTGACATCAAGGTCGCAGTGGGGGGGAACTTGGGACGCCCCGCGCTGGACCTGCTTGCAGATAAACCTGACCTGTACATTCTAGAGCTCTCGAGTTTTCAACTGGAGCGCTCAGAAAGCTTGGGGTTACGGCTTGCCACAGTACTCAATTTGAGCGCCGATCATCTGGATCGTTACGCTTCTCTCAATGACTATCACAGGGCAAAACATGCGATCTTCAAGCAGGTGGGTCACGTGGTCGCTAACCGCGACGATGCGCTGACGATCCCACTGTTACCCGAAGATACCCCCGTGACCTGGTGGCGGTCCGGAGAACCTGATCTTGATGAGTTTGGCCTGCGGAAGATCGACGGCGTCACCTGGCTTTGCCGCGGGCTGACGCCACTGGTCAGTAGCGATGCGCTCACGCTTTCCGGCACCCACAACTGTTTGAATGTTTTGGCTGCGGTCGCATTGGGGTCGGCCCTGGCGCTGCCGATGGACAGCCTCCTAGAAGGCGCAAAGCGATACCGGGGGCTACCCCATCGTTGTCAGTTTGTCGGTGACGTAAATGGCGTGCGCTTTATTGACGATAGCAAGGGCACCAACATCGGTGCGACAGCGGCAGCGTTGCAAGGTTTTGCTGGGGACGGTTGCATCTGGCTCATTATCGGGGGCCAAGGCAAAGGGCAGGATTTCTCACTGCTGAAAAAACCGCTCACTGGCGCCCGTGTTCGGCTGCTCGTGTTAGGCGAGGCCACGGACGATATTCTTGCGCACCTCGACGGTGTGACACCGATGGAGACTGTCTCAAATCTCGAGCAAGCGGTGCGGCTGAGTGCGTCGCAGGCGCAGCCAGGTGATACGGTTTTGCTCTCTCCGGCTTGCGCCAGTTTCGATATGTTTGCCAGCTATGTTGAGCGGGGCCGTCGATTTCAGGAAGCGGTCGCCGCATTGCAGGTGGCTGCATGAATCCCGCCGTTGATATCCCGACTTACCGCGGTGATCCCATACTGCTGATGCTGGGAGTTGCGTTGATCAGTATTGGTCTGATTGCAATCGCCTCGGCGTCGATCGAATACAGTGATTTTCATTTCGGCAACCCTTGGCATCACACAGAGCGTCATGCCATGTACTTGCTACTGGGCCTTACCGCGGGTGGCGTGTCCTTTATCTTGCCCACCGATACCCTCCAAAGATTATCCCCGTGGCTGCTGTTCTTCGCTTTCGCCCTGCTCATTCTAGTGTTGATGCCCGGTATCGGGCGAGAGGTGCACGGTGCGCAGCGTTGGCTCCCGTTAGGACCTATCACCCTGCAACCCTCAGAGTTTGCCAAGTTGGCCTTGCTGCTTTATGCGGCGGGTTATCTGGTCAGGCAGGAAGACGCCGTTAGACATCATTGGAGTGGCCTCGCGCGCTTGATCGGTATTTTGGCAGTGGTCGCTTTATTGCTCCTGCTGGAACCCGATTTTGGCACCACCGTCATCGCCGTCGGCATGGTGGTTGGCATGATGTTTCTGGCGGGGGCCCGGTTAATTTACGTTATCACTATGCTGGTGACAGTGGCGATCGCCTCTGCGGCATTGGTGCTGGCTGCGCCCTATCGACTTGCGCGTCTGACGGCGTATCAGGATCCCTGGGCAGACCCCTTCGGCTCAGGATTCCAGTTGATTCAATCTCTGATTGCCTTTGGTCAGGGAGAGTGGCTGGGGGTTGGCTTGGGTAACAGTGTGCAAAAACTGTTTTATCTGCCCATGGCCCACACCGACTTTGTTTTTTCCATTTGGGCCGAGGAAACCGGTTTGGTGGGGGCTACAGCCCTGATAGCGCTGTTTGTCCTACTGGTAGCCCGTATTTTGCAAACCGGCTGGCGGGCGGCTTCAGGCGGCAACCACTTTGAGGCCTATGTTTGTTTTGGCACCGCGCTGATGTTTGCCGGGCAGGTGTTCGTCAATATGGGCGCTAGTTCAGGTCTGTTACCCACCAAAGGACTGACGCTGCCCTTCGTCAGCTACGGCGGTTCGAGCCTGATCATGAACTGTGTCCTGCTCGGCATTGTATTGCGCATCGCCCAGCAGCTGAGAGGCGATTCAACCAGCACCGTCGCGTCGTCCCGAAAGGTGGCGACATGAATCGTTTCGCCGATCGTGCCGGTCGCGCCCTGATCGCTGCAGGGGGCACGGGAGGCCATGTTTATCCTGCGTTGGCGGTGGCGGAATTGCTCACCGAGCAGGGCTGGTCCGTTGACTGGATCGGGACAGATCGAGGTATCGAGCAGCGCCTGGTACCGGCTGCTGGTTTGCCCCTTCATCACCTCAGCGTGTCGGGTTTGCGGGGTAAAAGTCTGTTGGCGCGAGTAAAGGGATCGATGCGTCTTGTCCTTGCGGTCTGCCAATCGCTATCGGTCATCTGGCGCGTCAAACCCGATGTGGTATTGGGTATGGGCGGTTACGCTGCCGGGCCTGCAGGATTAGCCGCTTGGCTCACCCGAAAACCGCTGGTGATTCACGAACAAAACGCAGTCGCGGGTACCACGAATCGCTGGCTGGCGCCGATGGCAAAACGTGTGCTGTGTGGTTTGCCCGGGGGCTTTGCGGCGGACAAGCAAGCAGAGGTGGTCGGCAATCCGGTCAGAGCGACGCTACAGCCGGTTGATCGCGAAGCGTTGAACCAGCTTTCTGACTTTTCTGATAAGCGGCCTCTGAGAGTATTGGCTCTGGGAGGTAGTCTTGGCGCTGCACCGCTGAATCAGTTGCTCCCGGCTGTATTCCATCTTCTGGTAGAGCAGGGCCTGGGTCAGTCGGTAGCGCTGTGGCAGCAATGCGGTGAGCGCAACCGGACAGACGCCGACGCAGCATGGCAGAACAGTCCGTTTGCAGATCGTCGGTGCGACGATTTTATCGAAGACATGACTGCGGCCTACCGTTGGGCAGATTTAGTGATTGCGCGGGCCGGCGCCCTCACCATTTCAGAGTTAACGGCTACCGGCACTGCCTCGTTATTAATACCCCTGCCACACGCAATTGATGACCACCAGACCAAAAATGCTCGCGTACTTGCGGATTTGGGTGCGGCATTACTGTTGCCCCAGATTGACGCCTCCCCCGAGCAGGTGGCACAGCTGTTAATGAAGTGGGTTGCCGCACCGGCGACCTTGCTGGCAATGTCGAAGTCCGCCTGTCAGGCGCGGGCCGCCGAAGCCACTCATCGCGTTGCCGAAGTGCTCACGGGGGTGGTGCGTGCAGATGGTTGAGCCACGTCCTCGGATACCCGGTATGGGCCGTACTCGCCACATTTTTATGGTGGGTATCGGGGGCGCCGGCATGAGCGGTATCGCCGAAGTATTGGCGAGCCTGGGATACGCCGTGACGGGTTCTGATCAAACCGAGAGCTCAGTGGTCGCAAGACTGCGTTCCCTCGGGATCACCGTTCATATTGGCCATGCCGCTGAGCACATTGAGAACGCGGATGTGTTGGTGGTGTCGGCGGCAGTGCCCGATGATAACCCAGAGCGATTGGCGGCCCGCGAAAGGCGTATTCCCGTCGTCCCGCGTGCAGAAATGCTGGCAGAGCTTATGCGCTATCGCTTTGGCATCGCCGTCGCCGGCACGCACGGTAAAACCACGACCACTAGTCTGATCGCGGCCATTCTGGGTGAGGCGGGCGAGGATCCGACCTTCGTTATCGGCGGTTTGCTCAATCAGGCGGGGGCTAACGCGGCGCTGGGTGAGGGGCAATATTTGGTGGTAGAGGCAGATGAGAGTGATGCCTCTTTTCTGCACCTCCAGCCCATGATGGCGCTGGTCACCAATATCGAAGCGGACCATATGGAGCACTATGAGGGAGATCTCGCCCGCTACATTCAGGCCTTCGACGGATTTCTGCACAACCTGCCTTTTTATGGCCCAGCTGTGATGTGTCTGGATGATAAGGGCGTGCGGGATCTCATCCCGGAGCTCTCGCGCCGGGTGATTACTTATGGCCGTCACAGCGACGCTGACTACAGGCTCGACAATTATCGTGGCGAGGGTTTGTACAGCCACTTTGAGCTGCTTCGCCCCGAGGGGACAACGCCTTTGGCGCTCACGGTGAAAATGCCGGGTTTGCACAACGCGCAGAACGCGGTTGGCGCTGCTGCGTTGTGCTCAGAGCTGGGCATTCCTGATGAGGCCATTGTGAAAGGGCTTTTAGAGTTTGCTGGAGTCGGTCGGCGCTTTTCGGACTTGGGGGAGGTGCGTTGGAAATCTGGCAGCGCACGTCTGATTGATGACTATGGACACCACCCAACAGAGGTCGCGGTCACGTTGCAGGCGGCGCGGGATGCGTTTGCTGGCCAGCGAGTCGTCATGGTCTACCAACCTCATCGATTCACGCGCACGCGGGATCATTTCGATGAGTTTGTATCGGTGCTCGGTGAGGCGCAGTGCTTGATCCTGCTGGATGTCTATTCCGCCGGCGAAGTGGCGATAGAGGGAGCTGATTCCCAGTCACTGGCAAAAGCGATTCGCTCCAGAGGCGTGGTGGAGCCGATTGTGGTGTCTGACCAGCGTCAGCTCGCCGCAGTGTTAGCCGGTGTGATGGAGGATGCTGACATTCTGCTGATGCAGGGAGCAGGTGATATTGGGCGACTGGCAGGCGCCCTGGCTGATTGTGAGTCACTGGAGGTGCTGCAATGAGCCGCGGGCCTTTCAGCGGGAAGACATTGGCAGTTATGTTGGGTGGTACGGCCGCTGAGCGCAGTATTTCTCTGCAGAGCGGTGAGAACGTGGCGCGTGCGCTCGAACAAGACGGCGCGAACGTGCTGCGGGTTGATCCTGCAGAAAAGGATTGGCCAGAGCGGCTCAAGGAAGCGTCCTTTGTCTTCAACTTGCTGCATGGCCCGGGTGGAGAAGATGGCACGGTACAGGGTCTGTTTGAACTGATGAAACTGCCCTATAGCGGCTGTGGACTGATGGCCTCTGCGCTGACCATGGACAAGATTCGGACCAAATGGGTCTGGCAGGGTGTGGGGTTGGCTACCCCGGCGTTTGAGGTGCTTGAGAAAAATACAGACTGGCAGGCGGTCATTGAGGCACTGGGGACCGTCTTCGTGAAGCCTGCGCTTGAGGGTTCTTCTCTTGGGATGAGCAAGGCCACTAGCGCCTCCGAACTGGAAGCTTCCTTCCTTCAAGCCTCCCGCTATGGCACCGAGGTGATGGCAGAGCAGTTTATCCCGGGCGCTGAGTACACGGTGGCCATTCTAGGGGACAAGACCCTGCCCAGTATCCGTATTGACGTACCCGGCGAATTTTACGATTTCGACGCGAAGTATCGCTCGGAAGAAACCTGCTTCACCTGCCCTTCGGACTTGACGACGGATGAGGAGGCGGCGCTTTCGGCGCTGGCTCGTGCTGCCTTCGATGCAGTGAGAGGAGAGGTTTGGGGTCGGGTCGACGTCATGCGAGACCCGGCGGGCGGTTGGCAGCTCCTCGAAGTGAATACCGTTCCCGGTATGACTTCACACAGTTTGGTCCCGTTGGCGGCAAAGGTGGCGGGACTGAGCCTGCTCGATTTACTGAGCGACATATATGAACACAGTCTTGAGGTGCGTCATGTCGAGGCCTAATCGAGTTGCGGGGCAACGCGCAGAGGCATCTGTGGCGACTATTTCGCCGCTCAGACGATGGTTGAATCGCACGCTGCTGGGATTGGGACTGGCACTGGTGGGTGCGGGTCTGTTTCAGGGCGGTGCAAGCTTGAGTGCGCAACAGGTCGAGCGGCTTACGGTATTAGGCGATGTTCGCCATATTGATGCCGAGGCCATTCAGGCGCGGCTTGCGCCCCGGGTTGCCGAAGGCTTTCTCGCAGCCGATCTCACCGATCTCCGCCACGAACTCGAATCCTTACCCTGGGTTTACAGCGTGAATACCCGACGCCGCTGGCCAGCCGAAATTCAGGTAACCCTCGTAGAGCAGCGCCCGATGGCGCAATGGGGTGAGCTGGGCTACCTCAATCACGAGGGTCAATTCTTTCCCGCCTCGCGTGATCCTCTCTACGACGACCTGCCTGTGCTGAGCGGCCCACAAGGGGCAGAAGTCTCTCTAATGCGTCGTTATCAGATGCTAGCAGGACTGTTTGAACCCACGGGGCTGACGATCGACAAGTTGTCCTTAGATGCGTTGGGGCAGGTGGCGGTGCAATTTGACAGCGGTCTGTCGCTGCTGCTGGGTGCAAGGGAGATATCCCAGCGCGTGGCGCGCTTCAGGCGCCTGTGGGAAGAAGCACTGCCCGCACAGGCTGTGGCAAAAGTGGATCTGCGTTACGAGTACGGAGCGGCGGTGACATTTAGCGATGCGGGGCTGGCTATGCGGACCGCGCAGAACAAGGGGGAAGGGTGATGGCCGGTGGAGAGAATAAACAAATGATTGTGGGGCTCGATATCGGGACCTCAAAAGTCGTTGCGGTTGTCGGGGAGATAGACCCCGATGGCGGTATGGAAGTGGTCGGCATCGGCTCGCATCCTTCTCGAGGTATGAAGAAAGGGGTCGTGGTGAATATTGAATCCACGGTCAACGCCATACAGCGTGCTGTGGAAGAAGCGGAACTGATGGCCGGGTGCCAGATTCACTCGGTTTATGTGGGGATCGCAGGTAGCCACATTCGGTCGGTGAACTCACACGGGATTGTGGCGATTCGTGATCAGGAGGTGTTCCGGCAGGATGTGGATCGCGTGATCGATGCGGCGCAAGCGGTGGCAATCCCCGCAGATCAGAAAGTGCTGCACGTGCTCCCTCAGGAATACGTGATCGATAACCAGTCCGGTATTCGGGAACCTCTCGGTATGTCCGGAGTCCGCCTGGAGGCAAAGGTGCATCTGGTCACCTGCGCCGTCAACGCGGCGCAGAACATTGAGAAATGCGTTGAGCGATGCGGGTTATCGGTGGACGGGATTATTCTAGAGCAGCTCGCCTCGAGCTACTCGGTCATCACCGAAGACGAGCGGGATCTAGGCGTTTGCCTGGTCGATATCGGCGGCGGCACTTCTGACATCGCCATCTTCACCGACGGTTCGATACGCCACACCGGTGTGATTCCTATTGCGGGTGATCAGGTGACTAACGATATTGCTATGGCTCTGCGCACACCCACTCAGCACGCCGAAGAAATCAAAATTCGATACGCCTGCGCACTGACACAGCTCGCTGGGCCCGATGAAACCATCAAGGTGCCCAGTGTGGGTGATCGGCCGCCGCGTGACCTGTCTCGTCAATCTCTTGCAGAGGTGGTGGAGCCGCGCTACGACGAATTGTTTACCTTGATCCAGTCGGAGCTTCGGCGATCCGGTTATGAAGAACTGATACCCGCTGGCGTGGTCCTGACCGGCGGCACTTCAAAAATGGAAGGCGCAGTCGACTTGGCTGAGGAAATCTTCCATATGCCGGTCAGAGTCGGCGCTCCTCAATACGCGAGGGGACTGCACGACATTATCCGAAATCCTATTTATGCCACCGCGGTGGGGCTGCTGCTCTACGGAGCAGAAGAAGCTCGCGATGCTGCGACGGAGCGTCATGAAGCGCAGTCCGAAGGTGAGGGTTTTGTCGGGCGAGTCAAAGCGTGGCTCGCACGACATTTTTAGCAGGTTTTTTGGCAGGGCTCGCGGTTTGGGGCTTTTTTAAGAAAAGGGGAGAAAACGATGTTTGAATTAGTAGACAGTGCACCGCAAAGTGCCGTGATCAAGGTGATCGGTGTCGGCGGCGGAGGGGGTAATGCCGTTCGACACATGATCGATCATCAGGTCGACGGCGTCGATTTTATTTGCGCCAATACCGACGCTCAGGCGCTTTCTGATATTAGCTCTAAAACAGTGCTGCAGTTGGGCGCAGGCATCACGAAAGGTTTGGGTGCGGGTGCCAATCCGGAAGTGGGTCGTGCCGCAGCCCTCGAGGACCGGGACCGCATCGCCGACGCTATGCACGGCGCTGACATGGTGTTCGTGACCGCGGGGATGGGTGGTGGAACGGGTACCGGCGCGGCCCCGATTGTGGCTGAGGTCGCCCGGGAGCTCGGCATATTGACGGTGGCCGTGGTGACTCGGCCGTTTAGCTTTGAGGGCAAGAAGCGTCTCAATACGGCGGACGATGGTCTCAAGGAAATTGCGCAGCACTGCGATTCCTTGATTACCATTCCCAACGAGAAGCTGCTGGAAGTGCTGGGCTCCAACACCACGCTGCTCGACGCTTTCAAGGAGGCCAACGATGTTCTGCTGGGCGCGGTACAGGGCATTGCTGACCTCATCATCCGGCCGGGTCTGGTCAATGTGGATTTTGCCGATGTCCGCACCGTGATGTCTGAGATGGGTTCCGCCATGATGGGAACCGGCAGCGCTAGCGGCGAGAGCCGCGCACGAGAGGCGGCTGAGCGTGCTATCAATAGCCCTCTCCTCGATGACATCGATCTCAGTGGTGCGCGGGGTATTTTGGTCAATATCACCGCAGGTCTGGACCTGTCACTGGGTGAGTTCTCCGAGGTCGGCGCGACAATCGAAGATATCGCGTCAGAGGACGCTACTGTGGTGGTCGGTACCGTGATCGATCCCGAGATGACCGACAGTCTCAAGGTCACCGTGGTCGCAACGGGACTTCGTAATGCTGAGGCGCGGCCATCGCTGACAGCGGTCGAGCCCACAGCGGTCGCGAGGCGGCCGGCAACAACCGGTGCGGACTACGAGGATTACGATTTGCCTCCGGGCGTGCGTCAGGCGACCACCGCAGCAATGGATGGCCAGACGGCGCTCAGGATGGATGAGGATCTTGATGAGCAGCTGTTCGATGTACCGGCGTTTCTCCGTCGCCAGGCTGACTGAGACGCTGTAAAGCCCCGAATCTTGTAAATAGTCGGGGCAGGAGTGCTGGATTGAGGTAGCGCGCCCTAGTAATGTCCTCTCTTAACAAGAGGGGATCATATGCTTCGGCAACGTACCCTGCAGGAGTCGATTAAGTCGACGGGTGTAGGGCTTCACTCCGGCAACAAGGTGGCCATCGTGCTCAGTCCGGCGCCAGAGGACACGGGCATTGTGTTTCGTCGCATCGACCTGAATCCGGTCCGGGACATCCCCGCCCGGGCGGATTGGGTCGATGAGACTGACCTCTCTACCAGTTTAGGCAGTGGCGACGCA